>Ga0334883_1000025_pt1 | contig 264783 bp, 192 predicted proteins | sample GraSluR1_MG_6_FD_207230 | JGI IMG/M metagenome (GOLD analysis project Ga0334883, IMG submission 207230) | Sludge microbial communities from methane-producing bioreactor in Wageningen University, Netherlands - Granular Sludge_09_05-R1 | ecosystem: Engineered > Bioreactor > Anaerobic >...
CCAGCAGACAGGCTCATCCTCAAACTCATCCTCATCCGGTTCCTGAGCCTGTCGAAGGGCAAACTCACCACAATTTCCCTGCCTCCCAATCCCTATGACTTATTCCTTATGAATTCTGACCTCTGACTTTGTCTCCAGTATCTTATTTTGACTCATTCTGAATTGCAGAAACAAGAGTTACCTTTTCAGCAGATAGGGTATCAATAGTGTACTTTCTGAAGAATCATTAAGGTTCCTCTTCTTTCATTGACATCCGCTGCCGACGCCATTGCGGATGGCCGAAATCTTAGGAAAATGCCTAATGAAAAGAATATCAGAGCATTACCCCCCCCACCGGGATTTTCGGAGGGGATAGGGTGATGGAAGCACTGTACCAGCGCAATCCCCCTTTGCCGGAATCCTATATTCAGGAAATAACTGGCGAGCTCGGAACTGTATCACAACTGGAACTGCTGGAGGCTGATATGGCTGCCGACCGTCATTTGTATAATAACCTGGGTGAGCAGATCAAACGGACCTACCGCAGCGATACCACCAATGTCTGGGCAAAAGACAGCCTGCTCAGCTTTTTGGGCCGGGATGATCAGCTCACTGCCCGCTACGAACTGGCCTCAGCACAAATGGAGTTTGGCTATCCCGAAGCCGCCAACCTGACCCTGGAGGATATTCCCTCAGCATACGAGCTGAGTGCAACAGAAGAAGCAGACCACGAAAAATTCACTACCTTGCTGGGCATCAAAGAAACGATGATGGAAAGCAGCGTACCCATTGGATGCTTAAGTCAGGCTCAAACCGACGATCTGATGGATTTTGTGGAAGCCAATCGCCCGCTGATTACCGCAGCTGCGGTAGCGATGCTAAAGCAAAATGATCCGGACTTCGTGTTCAATGAGATCATCCTGCAACCAGACACCAACTCTGTTCCCAAACGGGCATTGGCAAGCTTAAAAAGCAAGAAAGAAAGCTTACTGAAGCTTTATCCCAATCCGGCATACGATTACATCACTGTATCCTGCAAATTGGACCAGTATGTTCAATCCAGTTATAAACTTCAACTATACAACGCCCTGGGACAGCTCTTGTATGAAAGAGCTCTTTTGGTGGACAATACGGAGCTGATGATCCCCTTAGGGGGATACCCTGCAGGCAATTACCACTTCATTCTCGTGGGTGATGGAAAACGATTTGCCAATGAGAAGTTTAACATCATTCGCTAAGCTAATTGAAAGCAAGAGGTCTTCGTCCTATGGACGAAGACCTTCTTTCCATTTCATACGGAACACTCTTATTAGCTGTACAGCATTAGTATGGTTTTGGACTGCAATCGGACAATCAGTTCAGCCTTATTCTAAGACTTTTTATTATAGCGGTCAGCCACCCAATACCTTGAATTGGGGAGAGGCCATCCTGCAAACAACCCGTGGAATATACTTAGTGATTGGAAATGCTAATAATGCAATCGGACAATATTTCACGGTAGTAAAGATAGATAGTGTTGGTAACTCCTTGAGTCAAATATCGATCCAACATCCGGTTCATCGGAACTTTACATATCCAACTAATATTATCATTGAAGATAGTAATGGACATTTAGTTGTAGCCACAACAATTGGTCGGGTTACTGAAAACCCATACGATGGCTTTCTCACCAAACTCACCCCCGACCTGGATACACTATGGACCAAAACCTATGACCTGCCGCCCACCCTGGCGGGTTGTCCGGCGGATACCTTTGTGGGCAACTACTTCACCGCCATCCGGCAAACCCCGGACGGGGGCTATATTATCGCAGGCAACTACCGCCTCAACTGTCAGCCGGGCACCATCAGCGACCGCGCCTGCCTGCTCAAGGTAGATACCGCCGGGGAAGTGGAATGGTGGCAGGTGTATTCCAATCATGGTAGGATATTTGATATTGAAGTAGCTCCGGATAGTGGTTTCGTTTTTTTGTGGACTAAAGTACCTGGTCTGGATATTACGAAAACCGACAAAGATGGAAACATTGAATGGCATTCCACACTGGATAACACATATGTTCATTTCCCAGGTCAGGATATCGAAGTAATAAGCGATAGTGTCGTTGCTATAATTGGTCAGCACGAATATGATAATTCAAGCTCATTGGGGAGTCAGGGTTTAGACTTTTTCCTCTTTAATCTAAATACTCAGTCCATTATCTCTTCCCATTATTATAAACCATATTCTTCAATTCGGTCTGCAACACTGCACCAAAATTTCAAGCTTCAGCCATTGGATGACGGCTATATCATCGCCGCCACCGCAGCAGTGGTGGCCCCGGATTCCTCTCAGACTCAATACAAAGGAGTACTTTTCAAGCTGGACAACAATGGAGACAGTGTTTGGGTGAAGTATTACCAATACGGAGATTTCAGCCACCAATGCCAGTTCAATGATGTGCAGGTGATGGAGGACGGGGGCTTCTTGGCCGTGGGTTATCATTTCCCCGGTACAGTAAATGCCGGGGCCTGGCTGGTACGCACAGACAGCAATGGCTATGCCCCCGGGGCTTATCCTACGGGCATCTTTAAACCGGAGCCAATGGTTTCAGAGCTCAAACTTTACCCAAATCCAACAAGTGGCATAAGCTGGCTGGAGCTGGATGTAAAACACCTTCCACACTCATCCCGCCTTCGTTCCACTTCGCTCAACTCCGGCGGGCAAGCCTCCACACTCAAACTCTTTAACATCATTGGAAAGCTGGTACAAACAACCACCCTTCCTCCCGGCACACAGGTACAGGAAATCGACACCCAAAACCTGCCATCGGGCCTTTACCTTGTAAACCTGGTGTTTGAAGATGGCAAGGTGTTTAGTGGGAAGTTGGTGGTGGAATAAGATTAACGATAGCAGACTTGTCCGCCGAAGCAATTTGCAGAATTGCGGAGGCGGATTAACGCCTGCCTGACGGCAGTCAGGATTAACGATTTTAGATTTTTTCTAAACAGTAAATGACAAGGCTTGTGATCATTGGTAATAGTCTGATATTCTTTTCTGAATCCCTGTAAGAAATTTAGCCCATCACCGATGGTTTTGATCCCGTACGTACGGGATCAAAAATCCCTTGGACACTTCGTCAGCAGAAAATACCCTGCCTCTTCACCGACCCAGCGATGGAACCCTGAGCGATTTTGCACAGCAAAATGAGTCGAAGGGTGGGCAAGCAAAGAAATGAACACGATATAGTCTGGCTTTTTATTAACAAGACCTGCGGATTTCAGACTGAAGACGCGCGCCAACAGGAAGTATAGAAGAAACCAAAAGGCTTCCGTAAGCCCCATAAAAAAGAGGCTGCCCCAATTTCTGAGACAGCCCCTCGCAGGGAAACATTCAGGTATTAACGAATGCGGGTAAACTTATAACTCATTGTTTTGCCGCTGGATTGCTGCAGGATGAGCAGGTACATTCCTCCGGGGAGCGCACTGGTATTGAGTTCCAGCCTTTGTGATCCGACTTCTGCGTAGGCTGTCTTGGCCATAATCTGCTTTCCGGTGAGATCACTTACGATCATCTCTATGGCACCGGCACTTGCATTGCTGATGTCGATATACAGCTTATCACTCGCAGGATTTGGATAGGGCTGACTAAAGCTGAAAGCATCTGTCTGCGTTGTTCCCAGGGTAGTTGAAATACTTACCGGGATTGTGATGGTCTGACTGGTAGAATCAGTGCAGAGGCAATTGGTGAACCCAATGGTCAGGGTAACATCAAAGGTCCCGGTACTATTATAAGTGTGAATGGGGTTTTGATCCGCAGATTGATTGCCATCGCCGAAATCCCACAGCCAATGGGTAGGCACGGGCTGCGAAAGGTCGGTGAAGGAAACTACACCATTGCTTCCAATCACATAGTCAAAATCAGCGATACAGTTCATTCCACCACCAGGATTTCCACCACCGGGATGTCCGCCACCGGGGAACCAGGTGCTGTCCACATCAACCAGGATGCACATTGTATCGGTGCACTGGAAAGCGGTATCGGTAAGGATGAGGCATACATTGTATTGACCAAAGGCAGGGAAGGTGGTGGTTACATCCTGTCCGACAGCCGTACTTCCATTGCCGAAGTCCCAGGCAAATTCTGCCGTAGGCGACATAGAGAGGGCGTGGAAATTCCAGGTGAGCATATTGGCCGTATCCGGGAATCCGATAAACATAGCGTGGCAGCCCATTCCCGGGTTCCCGCCACCGGGATGTCCACCACCGGGATGTCCACCACCAGGATTGCCACCGCCGGGATGTCCGCCGCCGGGGAACCAGGTGCTGTCCACATTAATCAGGATGCACATTGTATCGGCGCATTGGAAAGCGGTATCAGTAAGGATGAGGCATACATTGTATTGTCCGAAGGCTGGGAAGGTGGTTGTTACGTCCTGTCCGACAGCCGTGCTGCCATTGCCGAAGTCCCAGGCAAATGCTGCCGTAGGCGACATAGAGAGGGCGTGGAAATTCCAGGCGAGCATATTGGCCGTATCCGGGAATCCGATAAACATAGCGTGGCAGCCCATTCCGGGATGTCCACCACCGGGATTACCCCCACCTGGGCAACCGCCACCAGGATTGCCACCACCGGGATGTCCGCCGCCGGGGAACCAGGTGCTGTCCACATTAATCAGGATGCACATTGTATCGGCGCATTGGAAAGCGGTATCAGTAAGGATGAGGCATACATTGTATTGTCCGAAGGCAGGGAAGGTGCTTGTTACATCCTGTCCGACAGCCGTGCTGCCATTGCCGAAGTCCCAGGCAAATGCTGCCGTAGGCGACATTGGGAGGGCGTGAAAACTCCAGGTGAGCATATTTACAGAATCCGGGAAACCGATAAACATTGCGTGACAGCCCATTCCGGGGATCCCGCCACCGGGATTACCGCCACCGGGATTTCCACCACCGGGATTTCCACCACCGGGATTACCGCCACCAGGATTGAGCGCACAAACCGTGAAGTTCAGCAGCTGTATGCCGGCAATGGCGGGCAACGGAACGATTTGATGTGTCTGAAAACAGACCGGTGTAATGACGAAAACCTCGGGTAGGTTCAGGGTGCTGAGGTCAATGTCAATGGAATAATTTCCCTGTACATCTGTGAAGGCCATTGCGAGGAAGCCGGCAGGAGGATTTCCGGGATTGCCCGGGCCACCGTTTCCGGGAAGCAGCAGGGTATCACTGGTAACCATCACAGGGTGGTGCACGGCTGGGGCTCCGGTGGAGTCGTCCGTGATCTGACCCTGGATGGTGAGGATGCTTTGTGCCTGCATCAGGCCGACTGAAATGGCGAGGATGCTGAGCAAGGTGAATAGTCTTTTCTTCATTGTCGGTAATTTATTTGGTTCAATTTGGATTCGATCGCGATCTCGAATTATCTGCACAATAGACCGGGCTTGTGTGCTGTGGTTGCCTATGATTTTTGATTATACCTTCAATTATCTCCTATCCCTTTCATTTTCAGGGAAGAATTCTATTCATCAGATTGCCTGATAAATTTTCGGTAAACTGGCAAGCCGGATTCCGGAGAAACCTCAAGGATGTACAGCCCGCCGGAAAGCTGCCCCAGGGGCAATGAGATCAACTTTTCTCCACCGGGGTGAGGATGGCTCATTGTGAACTGCAGTTTGCCCTGTATATCCAGTAACCGAAAATCGAGCCTGGAAGGAAGCGGGAAATCTATGCTTACGAAAGCTTCCTCCTTTGCAGGGTTTGGAAAGACTTCGCTGATAAACCCATCCTGCCTGCGCTGGTTTCGGACCGGCAAAACCAGCATTGGTTGGATTTCCAGCAGGATGCTGTCCGAAACCGGATGGCTGGCATTGAGGCTGACCTGGGCAGGGATGGTTTGCACCCCCGGAACCTCGGCGTGTACGGCAAAGTTGCCAAAGTTTACCTGCGAAAAGCTGAAGTAGCCTTGTGCATCGCTTCGCTCCATTGCCATTGGCATCCCGCCCTGATTCAGCAGGAAAATATCAATGTCGGGTGCAGGTCCCTGCAAACTGTCGTCACGATTGGCCGAATACATCACCCGTCCGTGGATCTGTCCGGAGCCGTGTTGGCCCGGTGGGTGATGGCTTAGGATAATATCTGCGCCGAAGAAATCCTGGTTCAGCAGGATAGGATCGGCCATAAACCAGTGATGGGAGGAGATGAAGTAGCTTGGAATGAAGATCGGGCCTTGTACGGGCTGTTGTTCAGGACGTGCCCGCAGGATATATTCTCCCCCCAATACCTGGTAGAAAAAATACACACCGAAGGAGTCTACGGTAGTTGTTTCGACCAGCGTGAACTGGCCTTCAATCTTTCTGAAAAGCTGCACGGAGGCATTTCGGGAGGGGAAGAAGCCCGCAAAGACCTGGCCGGCGAGATTGAAGTGCCCCGGACTGACTACATCCACGGTTTTGCAAATGGTGTCGGCACAGGCGTTACCCTGGACGATAAGGCACACCGAATAACTCCCGGTGTCGGGGAAGATATGGTCAATAATGGGCCCGGTCCCGCTGCCGCCATCTCCGAAATCCCAGTCCCATTGCTGAATATTCCCGCTGCCGGTAAATTGAAAGATGAACTTGAACGGATCCTGATGGGAAGGCCAAAAGATGAAATCTGCCTGACAGGGTGCCTGGGTGGAATCAACCTGGACCATCTTGCAGATATAATCTGTGCAGATCTGTTGTGTCACAGGATTTTGAGAGAGGACATAGAGGCATACCTCGAAGGTTCCGGGTGTTTGGTAGAAATGGCTGGGATTCGGCAGGGTGTCCAGCATTCCATCCCCAAAGTCCCAGAGCCATTGCACGATATTGCCAATGCTTTGGTCTGCAAAATGAATAAGTCCGGCTTGTCCGGGGTCAGGCACCCAGTTGAAATCAGCCTGGCAAGTGCTTCCGGGCAGATCTACTGCTACCGAATCACACAAGGTGCTGATACAACCCAGGTTGGTATCGCTGTGGCTCACCGTCAGGCAAACCTCATACATCCCCGCCTGGCTGTAAGTGTGCTGCGGATTTTTCATCCCGGAGGAAGTTCCATCCCCAAAATCCCATTGCCATTGATTGATGCTCCCGATGGAGAGGTCGGTAAAGAATATCCTGCGCTTATTCACGGGATGAGGCTGGTAGGCGAAAAGCGCCTGACAGGGAGTGGGCGTACCGGTGCAAAGTTGGAAATCCACCTGCACAGTATCTGAAAGTGGAAGGACTGTCTGGTGATGCAGCAGGCCGTTGCAATCATAGGTTTGCACGATATAGGCCGGGTTGCCCTGGGGAGGGAGGGCAATGCTGTCGGCATAATACCCATTGGCATCGGTAAAAAGGATTTGCTGATAATGGTAGCCTCCCTGGGGATGGGAGATGGAATTGATCTGAACCGGATGCCCAGCCAGGGCTTGCCCGTTCTGGATATCGCTAACAAATCCCCGGATGGTGAAGGCATAGGCTGAGAACGATCCCCACAGGAGGATGATCGTTAGCGCAGCAATATGTAAGCTTGTTTTTTTCATCGCCGGGTGTCGTTAGAAGGTGTAAATCAATCCGCTCCGCAATTGTACCGACCAGGGTTTGTAGGTTTCTTCCTGATAAACGGGATTCAGGTAGAAGCGCAGGCCGGGTTCCACGCTCAGCATCAGACGGGGGCTCAGCTGATATCCCACCCCGGCGTTCAGCAGGAACTGCCAGTGGGTGGAGAGGCGGCCGGGACGGTTATTGTCGATGCGCAGCAGTTTCCCGCTGGTCTCATCCAGGTAGGCCACCGGTTCTTTCTCCCCGATCAGGATGGAGAGCATCGGTCCGCCCCTCAGGCTCAAACTGAGGCGCCCCAAGGGATAACGGTACACAAGGAAGGCCGGGATCTGCAGGTAGGTATAGTGGTTGGTGGTCCGCTGATACGTCTGACTGGTCACTGAATCATATACAGGGACTTCGTCGAAGAAATACTCAGGCACGATGGTCTGGTTTGCGGTATCTACCTGAAAAGCAATAGAATCAAGTTTCAGATAGCTGCCCAGATAAGCGTTATAATCAAAGATGTAGAGATTTTCGTTTCGGATCCTGCCAATTCCAAGACCGGTTTCAAAACTGTAATTGAAGCGGCGGAAGCTGATCAGGGCATCGGCTGACCAGAGGGTTTTTTCGGCATAATTGCCTTTGGAATAATAGAGTTCGGGATTGTAGAAGAGCCCGAGGCTCCAAATGGTTTCCAGCCTGGGGAGATAGGCCGGCGTTCTTTCCGCTGCGCCGGGGATGGGGCCGGCTTCTTTACGGAATGCCAGGCTGAGTGGCTTTTGTGTGCCTTCCGGATTATTCTTGCGAACGAAGATTGCGGGAAGAGGAGCGGAAGGATGCGGGACAGAGGCGGTTTTCTTTTCTCTTTCTACTTCCAGCCTGGCATCATCCTGGCCTTGCTCTTCTTTGATAGGATTCACGGAGGGAGAAGCCACCGGCTTTGCTTGCGCAGCTTGCGTTGCGGGGATTTGGGGACGCAGGGGTGTGTGGATGGTTTCGCGAAGGTCGGGGAGGGGCGTGGGGGTATTTTCCTGAGAATGACTGGCGGCCCGGGAAATTGCAGGGGATGGGGCCGCAGGGGAAGCAGGTAAAGGTGTTGGGGTGTGTTCTGTGGAAGAAGTTTCGGCTTCATCAAGGGAAGTGGGGATAGCAGCAAAGGGTTCATCTACAGGCTGAACTACGTCCATCGGTTTTTCATCCAATCTTGCATTGGTAGAGGTAGCAAGTTGGGAAGGCTGCTTGCCGGGCATTTCCACATTGCCATTCGCTGAAGGGATGAGATAAATGCCTCCGGTGAGCAGCAGCACACTCAGGGGAAGGATCAGGGTGTTGAGCCAAAGCCTCCAGGCCGGCAACGGATTGCCCGGCAGACGGCCGGCAATGCCTTCCCACACCCCTGTGGAAGGACTTGCCTGGTGGCCGCCTATTTTTTGCCGGAGCAATTCATCCATACGTTGTTCCCTGTTCATCGTAATTCAGGTATCGGTTTCTTTTCAGTTTCAAGCACGTTGTGACGAAGCCACCTTCGCGCCTTGGAAAGCTGCGATTTGGAGGTGTTCTCCGCAATCTGTAATAATTCAGCAATGTCTTTGTGGCTGACTCCTTCAAACACAAAAAGGTTGAGTACCATACGGTAGCCTTCCGGCATCGTCTGGATGAGCTCCATCAGGGTTTCAGGAGACACCCTTTCGATCAACTGCAAGGCTTCTTCTTCCTCTGTATCCGCCAGTTTATCCTGCAGGCTATCCACATCCAGGGCAAAAGGTGTTTTCTGACGTTGTTTCACCCAGCTGATGGCGGTGTTTACAATGATCCTCCTGATCCAGCCCTCCAGGGATCCATCTCCCCGGAAAGAATCGAATCGGGTAAAGACCTTGATAAAGCCTTCCTGAAGGATGTCCTCTGCTGCATCGCGGTCGGGAGCATAGCGCATACATACACCCAACATTATGGGTGCAAATCGCTGGTAGAGCTGTGTCTGACACTTTCGTTTCCCAGCCTGGCAGCCTTTTATGATCTTATCCTCCGGGATCATCCCGCATTTTATATTGTGAAGACAGCTTTCGGGTCTCTTCGTTGCCTGAAGCCTGGAAAAAAATAAAGGTAGGGATGTTTTGACAGAGATCAGTGTATCATTGGACACTTGAATTGAGACTGTGGTTTGGTGAGCAAAGCGAAAACAAACCACTAGTCGAACTCTTGCACTGAGCTTTTACCCTGAGCGCTTGCACTGAGCGCAGCCGAAGTGCAGCCGAAGTGCAGCCGAAGGGCATACAAATGAGCGAAATGAACCGGGGGTGGGGAGACAGGGCAGCGACGAATGGCCCCTTTGACTTATTTCATTTTTTTAAGAAAACGGAAATTGGTGAGGGACATAGCAGTCTAAAAACAGTTTCATTCATAATCAAATAAGCGCGATATTTGCGGCTGATGCGATCAGATGAACTGGAGTCCGGATACCAGACAAAAACGGGGCGTATTCCGAAAGGCCATAAGAGTAGGGAAAAAAACAGGTAAAATGGAGAAATTGTTTGTGATTGCTGTGATGCTCTTCGCATTTACAGCCTGCGGAAATGCACAGAAAAAAGAAACACCGGCTGAGGTGAAAATGCACGAACTGGAAGACCGGGGTGGCCTGGCTCATTTGCCCGGCGACGATCAGCCCTTTACAGGAACAGCCTATGCGTATTATCCTGACGGAACTACCCTCTTTTTGAAGTCTGAATTCAAAGATGGCAAGCAGAATGGTCTGTATGAAGAATTCTATAAAGACGGTCAGCTTAACTACCGCTATAGTTTTAAAGAAGGTAAAGAGGATGGTGAGTGGAGCTGGTACACTGAAGGGGGTACGATGATTAAGTTGGAGACCTACAAAGACGGTCAGCTCCACGGTCCCTGGTCAAGTTGGTATGAGAATGGCCAGCAAAGGGTAAAAGGCCAGTTTGAGAATGGGGAGGAAGTGGGTGAGTGGTTTGCCTGGGACGAAGAAGGGAACCCGATGGAACGATAGTCAATACAATCAAGCAGTTATGGAGAACCCTTTGGAGCCCTTCATATCGGTCTTTCCCGGAAAGTATATTCAGGGAGAAGGGCTTATTGCCGAATTGCCTGAAATCATCAAATCTTTTGGGAAGAAAGGAATGATCATTTCTTCTCCTACTGCCAAAGACAAGGTGCTTTCCGGGTATGCAAATCCCTTCGCTGAGAAGGGAATTGCAATGGATGACTTCAATGGGGAGTGTTGTGAAAAAGAGTTGGAGCGATTATCCAATATCGTGATCACAAACAAGATAGACGTTCTTGTGGGAGTGGGTGGCGGAAAGACCATCGACACCGCAAAAATTGTAGCCGACCGGGCTTCCATTCCTGTGATTATTGTTCCGACCATCGCTTCTTCCGATGCGCCCTGCAGTGGCTGTGCCGTGATCTATTCTGAAAATGGGGTTTTTGAATCTGTGTATTATCAAAGAATGAATCCCGAGGTAGTGTTGGTGGATATGAATGTGATCGCCAATGCACCAGTCCGTTTCCTGATTGCCGGGATGGGCGATGCCCTGGCAACCTGGTTTGAAGCAAGATCCTGCGAACGAACCCACGCATTGAATGAATGCGGGGGATACAGTACCCTGACAGCAATGAGCCTCGCCAGATTATGCTATGAAACCTTGCTGCAATATGGTCCGGCGGCCATAATTGCAAATGAGAATAAGATCGTCACAGCCGCCCTGCACCACGTTGTGGAGGCCAATATTCTTTTGAGTGGAATCGGGTTTGAAAGCGCAGGCTTGGCTTCGGCCCATTCCATTCACAACGGTTTATCCGCCCTTGAGGAAACGCATTCGTTCTACCACGGCGAAAAAGTTGCTTTTGGCGTGTTGGCCGGGCTTCACCTCACGGATGCTGCACCTTCCGAAATAGAAAGGGTTTATTCCTTTTGCGAAAAGACAGGGCTTCCTACCACTTTCAAAGACATTGGTTTGCTTGCCGTTGACGACGACAAACTGATGAAAGTTGCCAGAAAAGCCTGCGCCCCTCAGGAAGCCATCCATCACGAAGCCGGACAGATAAGCGCGGAAAAAGTTCGCTATGCCCTGATCGCCGCCGATGCGATGGGCCGAAGCAGAAAAACCCGGTAGACAGTGAACCCTTCGACAGGCTCACGGCAGGCAGCGAGAAGCGAACGCTTCGAGCAAGGATAATAGTCACTAAATCACTGATTCACTGACCACTCCCGCTGCCCGAGCGAAGTCGAGGGCAGCGATCACTGATTCACAGATCACTCCCGCTGCCCGAGCGAAGTCGAGGGCAGCGATCACTGATTCACAGATCACTCCCGCTGCCCGAGCGAAGTCGAGGGCAGCGATTCTGATCACTCCATCTTCGCCCACGGCTTGATATCCAGCATCATCCAGCCCCAGCCGGCGGTCTTTTCGTGGTCGCCGCCCTTGAGCCATTGCATTGTTTCGGTGCCCATCATCACAGAATAGCCCAGAGAGATATTCACAATATCGTTCAGCTTGTAGCCCGCCATAAAATCCAGCTCGGTACCCAGGCCACGGTCGAGGGTGGTCTCAGGATTCGAAGGGTCAGGAACATCGGCGGCCAGACTGAAAAGGTGGGGCATCAGTTTCAGGCTCCAGGCATCCTTCTTCCAGTCGAGGCTGAGGTAGATATCCATTAGGCCGGCATTATTGTTATGGTTTCCCACATAGAAATAATCCATCCAGCCATTGAACTTATGGTTGGTTCCGTAGAAAGGACTGAAACTCTCGTTTGTATTTCCATTCCCACCCAGATCGGTACCGCTGAGGTACTCAAACCCCAGGGTAGCTGCAAAACCCTCGGGCAGGGGCATACTGATATCCGCCGCGGCATACTGGGCCGACAGATCCCGGTTCTGCGCATCTTTGCCCCCCTGGAAATACAAGGCCGCATTGGTTTTGAATTTTTCGTGCTTGTATGTAAAGCGTGGCCCGATGGTCTGGCTGTATGCGATTTCCTGGGTAGGCGCAAGACTGTCCGTCATATCCATATACGGCATTCCATTGTTCAGGAAGAGGAAGCTGAAGCTGAACTTCCCGAATTCCCGGTGCAGCCATAGGAATTGAGCCGCTTTGTAATTGCCGCCCACCGTATAATCCTGACCGAACAAGTGTTCGGCATCCTGGTTCCAGGCAAGGCCCAAATGTACCTGTCCAAATTCACAGGGACTGAATTTGAAAAGCAGTCCATCGTGGCTGCGTCCTTGCTGCGCCCAGTCCACATTGCCCAGGATGCGGTGGTCGTCGTACACCCATTCCTGTCGTCCGACACGTAAAGCCAGCTTCTTGTTGAGGTCAAATTCTCCCCAGGCTTCGTGCAGGGCGTTTCCGTGCACATCACTGAGGTTGAGCTGAGGCACATCGCCCCAGACGCGCACATTCTGAAAGCTCACTTTGGCGCGCACTCCCGGCTGGCTAAAGCTCAGGCCTACCCGGCTACGCTGTGAAATGAACAGGGCGGGATCGAAGCTTTCACTGCTCAGCGTTTTGTAGCCGTTGCGGTACTCAAGGCGCGGGCGCAATTGTGCATCGAAGCGAAAGTCCTGGGCTTGCAATACAGGGCAAAGCAGCAAAGCAGCCAAAAGAAAACCGGAAAGGAAAAGTCTTTTCATCATAATAAAGTAATTGTTTACCATATTGCAAGTTTAGGAATTTTTAATGACCTGAAAAATGATATTCACTTTTCCGAACAGGCCTGAGCCGAAAATTTGTGATTTGCGTAAGGGGATGCTGAGCATAGCAAGAGGTTCTCCTCTATTCACCTCGTACCCGGAGCCGGGGTATTATCGAACTATTTGATATTAGATATCCAGTTTAACGCTCAGTGTGAGTGTCAGAGTGAGATCTGAGCTTTTTAGCTGGCGCTAAAAAGAAAACAGAGTTCGTGTGTTCGCTCTCGCTCCCACTCTCACTCTCACTCTCACTCTCACTCTCACTCTCACTCTCACTCTGTTTTGTACTCGCGCTCGAACTAATTTGCTTTTGCTGTTCGGGTGCGTCGTCACAGACGACCAGCCCTTGCGCACGCGCTGCAAGCGCCTGCCTACCGGCAGGTAGGCGCGCGAACACAATCTGTGCGCAGGCACAGCCTACGAGCAACAGGTGTTTTTGATGCAAGAGCATACAGCATACAGCAACAGTCTAGAAACTGTATGCTCTTGCTCTATACTTTTGCTGCTTAGATCACGCCGAGCTCCTTGCCCACCTTGGTGAAGGCTTCCAGGGCTTTATCCAGATGCGCCTTTTCGTGGCCGGCCGAGACCTGCACACGAATGCGGGCCTGGTCTTTCGGTACCACAGGATAATAGAAACCGATGACATAAATTCCTTCCTCCAGCAAACGAGCCGCAAATTCCTGGGATAGCTTGGCATCGTATAGCATCACGGCCAGGATTGCCGACTGCGAAGGCTTGATATCAAATCCCGCTGCACGCATCTTCTCACCGAAATAAGCCGTATTGCTGTGCAGCTTATCCTGAAGTACCGTCGTTTCGCTCATCATATCAATCATCCTGATCCCTGCGGCAACCACTACAGGTGGAAGGCTGTTGGAAAAGAGATACGGACGGGAGCGCTGACGCAGCATATCGATGATCTCCTTCCTGCCCGTGGTAAAGCCCCCGATGGCCCCGCCAAAGGCTTTGCCCAGGGTTCCGGTGATGATGTCCACCTTGCCCCGGATATCAAACAGCTCTGTTACCCCCCTGCCGGTTTCCCCAACCACGCCGTGGCTGTGGCATTCGTCCACCATCACCAGGGCATCGTATTTTTCAGCCAGTGCCACAATCTTATTTACCGGGGCCACATTGCCATCCATCGAAAACACCCCGTCTGTTACGATAATGCGGAAACGGTGTTTGGAGGCTTCCTGCAGTTGCTTTTCCAGGTCGGCCATATCCGCTGAAGCGTAGCGATAGCGGGCAGCCTTACACAGCCTGACCCCGTCGATAATGGAGGCGTGGTTCAGGGCATCTGATATGATGGCGTCTTCCTCGCCCAGAAGGGGCTCAAATACCCCGCCATTGGCATCAAAAGCGGCGGCATAGAGAATGGTATCTTCGGTTCCCAGGAATTCCGCAATCTTACGCTCGAGGGTTTTATGCAGGTCGGTGGTACCGCAGATAAAACGCACCGACGACATCCCGTATCCGTGGGTGTCGAGGGCCTCGCGTGCAGCCTGGATGAGTTCAGCATTATTGGAAAGCCCCAGATAATTGTTGGCGCAGAAATTCAGCACCTCTTTGCCGTCTTCCAGACGGATCTCTGCCTGTTGGGGACTGACGATTACTCTTTCTTTTTTAAACAATCCGGCCTCTGCGATGGAGGCCAGTTCCTGTTGCAGATGTGCTTGCATTTTTCCGTACATATCAGGGTGTTTTATTGTGTTATGCAGTGTTTCCAAAACAAAGGTAAAAGTAAACATTTCGGCCAGATGGCTGAAGTACAAGCCTATCCATTCTCTTTCTAAATAATTGTTGCTGCCTTAGGCCCGCCGCAAATTTATTTAATTTTGGGGCGTCTGTGAAATAAATAACAAGTAATCCGCAATACGATGAAAAAGCTAATGGTGATTGGTGCCCTGGGGCAGATAGGATCAGAATTGACCCAACTGCTGCGCGAACGATATGGCAATGAGAATGTGATTGCTACTGACTGGAAAACAAAGCCCTGCAACAAAACCCTGTCGGCGGGTCCCTTTGAATATGTGGACGTAATGGACAAGCCTTCGATGCGTGCGGTCATTGAGAAGCACCAGGTAGATGCCATCATCAATATGGCGGCCATTCTTTCCGCAACGGGGGAAGAGCATCCCAACCTGGCCTGGAATGTGAATATGGGTGGATTATATAATGTGTTGGAGCTGGCGCGGGCCTATAATATGGATAGGGTGCTGGTGCCTTCATCTATCGCTGTTTTCGGACCGGAGACCCCGCGTGACCATACGCCCCAGGAAACCATCCTGAAGCCAACCACAATGTATGGCGTAACCAAGGTGGCCGGGGAGCTGCTGGGCGATTACTATGTCCGCCGCTTCAAACTGGATGTCAGGGGCCTTCGCTATCCGGGCATCATTTCTTCGGAAACCCTGCCCGGAGGTGGCACCACCGACTATGCCGTGGCGATTTACTACGATGCCATCCGCTATAAAAAGTACACTTGCTTTGTGAAGGAAGAGACCCGTCTTCCGATGATGTATATGCCCGACTGCCTGAAGGCTACTATGGAATTGCTCCACGCTCCCTTTGCCGACCTGCAGCATCACTGCGACTTTAATGTGGGGGCAATGAGTTTCAGCGCAGGTGAACTTGCGGCTTCCATCAAAAAGTACATCCCTGATTTCGAGATAGAATATAAACCCGACCATCGCCAGCGCATCGCTGATTCCTGGCCTACGAGTGTGGATGACAGTGCCTCAAGAAAAGAATGGGGCTGGACACCGCAGTACGACCTGGACAGTATGACCCGGGATATGCTGGAAAAACTATCGAAAAAGCTGAAGTAGCTCAGGCAAAAGCTTCCCTGATTTCTTCAAATACTTCTCTGACGGCATCCAGGTTTTCGGTTTGCATCAGCTTCATTTTGTATGGCCTGAAATCGGGTAAGCCTTTGAAGTAGCGGGCATAGTGCTTTCGGATTTCAATCACCGCCAGACGCTCCCCTTTGCGTGATACGGATCGTTCCAGGTGTCCCATACACACCGCCAGCCTGTCGGCCAGGGCAGGAGGTGAAAGCAAACTACCCCTTTCGAGATAGTGCCGGATTTCAGAAAAAATCCAGGGATAACCGATCATTGCCCTCCCTATCATCAGCCCGTCAACCCCATATCGATCAAACTTTTCCCTGGCAATTTCAGGACTGCTCACATCCCCATTGCCCACCACGGGGATATGCATCCGGGGGTTCTCTTTTACCGCGCCAATCAGGCGCCAGTCGGCCTCCCCCCCATACATTTGTTTTGCGGTGCGCCCGTGAATACTGATCATTGCCGCCCCGGCATCCTGCAGGCGCTCGGCCAGGCCCACGATGGGCAGGTCGTTGGCATCCCAGCCAATGCGGGTTTTCACCGTAACCGGAATGCGGACAGCGCCAGCCACGGCAGCCACAATCTCCACCATCAGGTCCGGGGTTTTCAGCATTGCTGCTCCGGCACCCTTGGCAATGACTTTCTTCACCGGACAGCCAAAGTTCAGGTCGATCACATCCGGGCCGGCCGCTTCCACCAGGCGGGCAGCTTCTACCATCGCTTCAGGGCGGTGACCAAAGATCTGTATCCCCACCGGCCTTTCCCCCTCCTGAATGTCCAGCTTTTTTAAGGTCTTTTGCGCTTCTCTGATCAATCCTTCCGAAGAAGCAAATTCCGTAAAAACCATATCCGCCCCATACTCACGGCAAAGCAGGCGAAAGGGTGGATCCGTAATATCTTCCATCGGCGCAGCCAGCAATGGCCAGGCACCCCCCACCTTCATATTTCCTATCTCAATCATAACAGCACAAAAATACAGCTTTCCCTTCCCTACGGCCCTGGAATGTCCCTCGAACGCATAAAAGAAAAAAACAAAAAATTTCTTGCCAATTAAAAAATCGTTTATACCTTTGACCAACTGGTTAAACCATATAGTCACACCGAATGGACAACATCAATCAAGATCCGGGCAGTGCGGAAAAGATTCTGGAAGCAGCCCGCAAGGTTTTTCAGCAGAAGGGCTATCACGGGGCAAGGATGCAGGAGATTGCAGATGAAGCCGGGATCAGCAAGGCTTCCTTACATTATTATTTCCGTTCCAAGGAAAAGCTCTTTGGAGAGATTTTCAGGGAGGCATTCGGGCAATTCATTCCTTCGATGCAACAATTGATGGGGGGTGACAACAGCCTTGAGCAGAAGATGCATTGGTTGATCCGGCGTTATATCGCTTTGCTCGAGGAACACCCTTCCTTGCCGCAGTTTATCTTGTCGGAGATCAACCGTGACCCTGAATCTATCGGAAAACTGTTTCTTGAGACAGGCGTCCGGCCCGAAGCCCTGATGGCACCCCTGCTGCCATCCCTGAGCGCTGCCTATGGAAAGGACAGGGATCCGCGGCATTTTCTCGTAAATGTGGTAGCGATGACCATCTTCCCTTATGCAGCCCGTCCTTTGCTCGAACGCATCCTGTTCAACGGGGATGGGGAGGCTTACGATCGCTTTCTTTCAGAACGGAGCCAGCTGGTGCCTGAGGCGGCAATGCGAAGCCTCTCACAGAAAGACCCGGCACAAAATTCAGAACTATGAAAAGGTGTATGATTATTTTGGTCGGCATTTGGGGATGGAGCCTGGCTGCTCAGGTTGCCCCGCAGCAAGGGCTCAGCCTCGACAGCCTGTTCAGTCTTGTTGAAAAACAGGATCCGATGGCCGAAGCAGCATCCATCTATGCCAGCATTTCCAGTGCCCGCCAGGCGTCCGTCTGCGCAGGCCTGGGGCCGGTGGTCCGTCTGGCAGGACAAGCAAGCTGGCAGAGTGATGTGACTTCCATCGATCTTGATTTTCCTGACCATCTGCCATTGAATACTGCTGATTTCGGGTTTCCTGAGATGCCCCGGGAGACCTTTAAACTTCAGTTGGAAATACAGCAACCCATTTACCAGGGGGGACGTACCCGCCTGCAAGCATACGAAGCCTCTGCGGATCATCAGATTTCCCTGGCATCATTGCAACAATCTGTGAGCGCCAGAAAAGCCCAGGCAATGCAGCTCTTTTTCAGCATTCAATTGATGAAAATTTCTGAGGATGTCAGCGAGGCCTTCCTCAGAGAGCTGGACGCCAGGCTGCAGGTGGCCGGGGCCAACCACAGTCACGGCACGCTGCCACGCTACGGGAAACAATTGCTTGAAGCGGAGAAAGCGCGGCTAAACCAGCGCCTTACGGAAATTCGTTTTGCCGAGAAAGCGGCCAGGGAAACCCTTGTATTGCTGGCCGGGGATACCAGCCTGGCCCATCGCTCCCTGATTCGGCCTGAGATAGCGAGCTCCCCTACCTCCGCTTGGCAACGTCCTGAGCTGGCCATCGCCGATCTCCGTGTGTACAAACTTCAGCTATCGGAATCCCTGCTTCAGGCAGGCAAACGCCCGGGGATTGCTGCCTTCAGCCAGCTGGGTTATGGAAAACCGGGCCTGAATATGTTTGAAGAAGATTTCTCCCCTTACGCCCTGGCCGGATTGAAGCTGGAATGGTTGCTCTGGGACAACTACGGGCGGAAGCGGAAACAGGAGGTGATCCGGCATCAGCAAAGCCTGGTACGTCAGGAGAAAGCACGACTGGAGGAAGGCATTCAGGCTTCCGTATTGAGGCAGCAGGCAGTAATTGATAAATTCACCCGGATGCTCCAGAGCGATGAAGAAATAGTCGGACTGCGGGAAGAAATCAGCCGCGCGGCTGCAGCCCAACTTGATGAAGGCGTGATCACCCCTGATGTTTATGTGCAGCGCAGCAACGAGGCCTACCGGGCCCGACTGGAAATGGAAACCCACCGCATCCAGCTGGAAATGGCCCGGGCAGAATTGAATTTTATCATAGGAAAATGGTAATCAAAAGAAATATGAAAAGGGTTCCCACATTTTTCGTTCTTTTTTCTCTTATCGGTGTCCTACACAGTGGATGCACAGAGAAGGAAACACTTCCGGATGCCTATGGAAATTTTGAGGCAGAGGAGGTCCTTGTTTCGGCCGAAAGCGCCGGCATTATCCTTCAGTTCCTGGCAGAAGAAGGAAGCCAGGTGACGCAAGGACAAATCATTGCCATCCTGGACAGTACCGGCCTGGTACTCAAGAAACAGCAAATCATCGCCCAAAGGGCCGCGGTTGCAGCAGAACTGCAGGGACTAGAGGCGCAGGCCGGGGTTTATATTCAGCAAAAAGCCAATTTGCAGAAAGACCTGGCCAGGGTGCAGGCGCTGCTGAAGGAAGGTGCCGCCACCCAAAAGCAGTTGGATGACATTGAAGGTGGCATTATGATGGCTGAGAAGCAGGCCGATGCGGTGCAGGCGCGGCGCCTTTCCATCTTTCGGAAGCTGGAGAGCATTGATGTGCAGCAGGAGGAAGCGGAACATTTTCTATCCAAAACGCGGGTACATAGTCCGGTGAATGCCACCGTACTTCGTTGTTTTGCCGAAGCCGGAGAGGTGGCCGCCCCTGGCAGAGCCTTGTGTAAACTGGCAGACCTGCGGCAGATGACCCTCAGGGTGTATGTTTCCGCGTCGCAATTGACCGGCCTGAAGCTCGGTCAGGAGGTGGAAGTGGGCATTGACGCAGCGGGAGGAGGCATTAAAAAATATCCCGGGAAAATAATCCACATCGCGGAACAGGCCGAATTCACGCCCAAAATCATCCAGACCCGGGAAGAAAGGATCAATATGGTATATGCCTTGAAAATTAGCGTAAAGAATGATGGATACCTGAAGATAGGAATGCCCGGAGAAGTGTATTTTCACCAGAAAGAAATATCTCTAACCAACACAGAAAAACAATGAAAAACAAGCTTATCCTCACCGCGGCCTTTTTGCTGGCCACTTTTGTCTTGCTGCCTGCCCAGTCGGCGGGCGATATCATAGGTAAATGGCTGAATGCCGACAAAGATGCCCATATCCAGATCTCCCGTGAAGGAAATCAGTTTGTGGGTAAGATCGTCTGGCTGAAAGAACCCATTGACCCGGAAACAGGGAAGCCCAAGGTGGACAAAAACAATCCCGAGGAAAAACTCCGCACCCGTAAAACCCTGGGTTTGGCTATTCTTAACGGCTTCACTTTCAAGGACGGAGAATGGAGCGGGGGCACCATCTACGATCCCAAATCGGGGAATACTTACAAATCATACATCAAACTGGACAATCAGAATAAGATGAATGTCAGGGGCTATATCGGTAAATCGTGGATGGGCCTGGGGCGTACCACGGAGTGGACCCGGATAAAAGACTGATTCATTCGTGAAGGCGGTATCGGCATATCAACTGAGTAAGCAATACGGAAGCCATACAGCGCTGAGGGAGATTTCTTTCAGCCTGGATGCAGGGGAGCTCTTCGGTTTTATCGGCCCGGACGGTGCCGGTAAAACAAGCCTTTTCCGCATCCTCACCACCCTGCTCCTTCCCGACGGAGGCCAGGCAGAAGTCCTGGGGCTTGATATTGTCAAGGACTACCGACTGCTTCGTCGAAGGATAGGCTATATGCCCGGACGTTTCAGCCTCTATCAGGATTTGAGTGTGGAAGAAAACCTGCATTTCTATGCCCGGGTTTTCGGGGCGGATGTGGCAGAGAATATGCCCCTGATTGAGGATGTTTACACGCAGATTGCGCCCTTCCGAAAGCGAAGGGCTGGGAAATTGAGCGGGGGGATGAAGCAGAAACTCGCCCTGTCCTGTGCCCTCATCCACCGGCCCGATATCCTCTTTCTGGATGAACCTACCACCGGGGTCGATGCAGTCTCCAGGCGTGAATTCTGGGATATGCTTGGAAGATTAAAAGATGACGGCCTGAGCATCGTCGTTTCCACCCCCTATATGGATGAAGCGGCCAGATGTGACCGGGTGGCCCTGATGCAGGCGGGGGAGATACTGGCCATCGACAGTCCGGAAAGGATTATCCGGCAATTCCCCCACGAACTCTACCGTATCAAGGGGCCGGATATGTTTCAACTCTATCAGGCTTTGCAGAAATTCCAGGGCGGTTTTTCTGCCTACCGGGCAGGGGAATACATTCACCTGGCCATCGACTTCAATGCCACTTCCTTAAGCCATATTCTTGCTGTACTCCGGGAATCCGGAGTAGCTTACGAACAGCCGATTGGCATAGACCCCGGCATTGAAGATGCTTTTCTGGAGAAGATGAAAGAAAAAGAAATCCCTTTTGCCCGATGAATGTCATTGAAAACCGCAATACGATAGAAGTCAGGGAGCTGGTCAGGCGCTTCGGTGCTTTCACCGCGGTTGATCACCTGAATTTCACTGTGGCTAAGGGGGAGATCTTCGGATTTCTGGGAGCCAATGGAGCAGGAAAAACTACAGCCATCCGTATTTTATGCGGGCTACTCTCTCCCAGCTCCGGCAAGGCCCTGGTAGCCGGATACGATGTAGCCTCCCGGCCCGAGAAAGTAAAACGAAGCATTGGCTATATGAGCCAGCGTTTTTCTTTGTACGATGACCTCACCGTTTGGGAAAACATCCGCCTGTATGCCGGAATTTACGGATTGCGAAATGGGGAGATCAGGGAAAGGGGGAGCAGGATGCTGGAGCGCCTGCACATCCCCCAAACCCGGGATCAGCGTATTTCCTCCCTGCCCCTGGGATGGAAGCAGAAGCTGGCCTTTTCCATTGCCATCCTCCACCGCCCGGCTGTCGTCTTCCTGGATGAACCCACCGCCAGTGTGGATCCGGTGAGCCGCCGCCAGTTCTGGGACCTGATCTATGAAGCCTCGAATGAGGGGATCACGGTTTTTGTGACCACACATTATATGGATGAAGCGGAATACTGCGACAGGGCCTGTATCCTGGTGGACGGGAAGATCAGTGCGATGGACCGTCCGGAGGCGCTGAAGCAGCAGTTCAGCTCAGAGAGTATGGATGGTGTTTTTGTGAAGCTGGCCCGGCCACAAATGCAATCATACGCTTTATGAAAAGATTTGCAGGCTTTGTGATCAAAGAGTTCCATCACATTTTCCGGGATGTGAAAACGATGCTCATCCTCTTTGGCCTGCCCATCGCCCAGATCCTGATTTTCGGGTTTGTAGTCACCAACGATCTGAAAGACATCCGGGTTGCGGTGGTCGATCTCTCGAAGGATGAAGCTTCCGCCCGCCTGATTCAGAAGGTTTTCTCCTCCGGCTACTTCCTCCCCGACGAAATCTATAATGCACCCGTAGATGTGGAAGCCATCTTCCGTGAAGGGAATGTGAAACAGGTTATTGTCATTGAGCAAGGACTGGCGAGCAGCCTTGGGCGGGGTGAAAATGCAAAGATCCAGCTGCTGGCCGATGCTTCGGATGCCAATACTGCGAATCTGGTGGTGAACTACACCCGGGGCATCATACAGGATTTTTCACAGGAAATGCTGTTGAAGGCCCCGGTGGCATTGGACATTCAGGAAAGCCGGATGATTTTTAACCCGGAGATGCGCGGGGTTTTTATGTTCGTCCCGGGAACGATTGCCCTGATTCTGATGCTGGTCTCGGCGATGATGACCTCCATTTCCATCGTCCGGGAAAAAGAGCTGGGGACAATGGAGACACTCCTGGTTTCTCCACTGCGTCCTTTGCAGATCATACTGGGTAAAGTTACCCCTTATGTGGCCATTTCCTTCATCAACACCATCAGCATTTTGTTGCTGTCTTACTTCGTTTTCGGAATGCCCGTAAAAGGGAGCCTGGGCCTGCTGCTGGCCGAGTGCCTGCTTTTCACCATCCTGGCCTTGTCGCTGGGCATCCTTATTTCCACCCTCAGCAACAGCCAGCAGGTAGCGATGTTTATCTCGATGTTTGCCCTGATGCTGCCCACCCTCCTGCTTTCCGGATTTATTTTCCCGATAGAGAATATGCCCAGGGTTTTGCAATGGCTCACGATGGTAATGCCGCCCCGTTATTTCATTACCGTCATCAAAGCCATTATGTTGAAAGGGGCAGGGATGGAGTTTATCTGGAAAGAAAGCCTGATTATGGCGGGGATGACCCTGTTCTTTATCCTGTTGAGTCTCAAAAATTTCAAAATCAGATTAGCCTGAAACCTCCCTTGCTATGGTAAAACATAAAGACACACCACCACGACCGATTTTCATCCGGGATGACTCTCCCCTCGCTATGGATATGGAGGCGGGAAAATACTTCTGGTGCGCCTGCGGCAGAACCCGCAACCAGGCCTTCTGCGACGGCTCGCATCACAAGACCGGCATACGTCCGAAGCGCGTGGTATTAAAAAAGCCCGAAAGGGTATATTGGTGTATGTGCAAGCATACCGCCACGCCTCCTTTTTGCGACGGGACGCACCATACACTGAAGGGCCAGGCTGGCAGCCTGGCAGAGGAGCAGGATTAGCAGCTTATGCGGAATATACTCATCATATTGAGAAAGGAGTTCACTCAGATCTTCCGTAACCGGACGATGCTCCCCATCATCTTTCTTGTACCTCTGGTGCAGTTGATCATTCTGGTTAATGCCGCTACCTTGGAGATGAAGGAGATCAAGCTGGTGGTGCTGGATCAGGATCATTCGGTGACCTCCAGGGAGATGGTTTCCCATTTTGAGGGATCTCCCTTCTTCCGGCTTTACACCAGTACAAGCGATCCCCACCTCAGCGATGAACTGCTTCTGAAGGACCAGGCCGACCTGGTACTCCTTGTTCCGGGTGGCTATGAAAAAGCGCTGCTCCGAAAGCTTCAGTCCGGGGTGGATGCCCCGGAAACCAGGGTGCAGTTGCAGATCAATGCCATCAATGCTACGGCGGCAGGACTGACGCAAGCTTATGCCAGCCAGATTTTGCAGTCCTGGTTTCAATCCTTTGCCGCTGAAAAGGGCGCAAAGATTGAGGGAGCAGGCAGGATAGAAGTAAATTATGCCTTTTGGTATAACCCCCAGTTGAACTACAAGGTGTTTATGGTGCCGGCCATCCTCCTCATACTGATTACCATTATGGGAATGTTTCTGACCGCCCTCAACCTGGTTAGGGAAAAGGAGCTGGGGACCATTGAGCAGATCAATGTTACGCCCATACGCAAGTATGAGTTTATCACCGGAAAGCTGATTCCTTTCTGGATCATCGGCCTGTTTGAGCTGGCCTTCGGAATTATGCTGGGCTTGCTGCTTTTCAGGGTTCCTTTTCTGGGCAGCCCCCTGGTCTTGTTCTCTTTTGCCGCAGTCTATCTCGTCCTGGCTCTGGGCATTGGCCTTCTGTTCTCCACCCTGGCCTCTAACCAGCAGCAGGTGATGTTTATGACCTTCTTCTTTATGCTTACCTTCATCCTGATGGGAGGCATTTTTACTCCGGTGGAGAGTATGCCCGGCTGGGCACAACAGGTGAATGTGATCAATCCTTTCGCCTATTTTATGCGGGTGATCCGGATGGTGATGCTGAAAGGTTCCGGGTTCAGTGATATCCTCCCCGAGTTTATTGCCATCGGGGTGTATGCCCTTCTGGTGAATGCCACTGCGGTTTGGCGCTACAGGAAGACGGTCTGATTTCTGCTTCTTCTTCCGGATACCGTCTCTATCTGCCCGTAAACAATAGTCCTGTCTCCCTTCCGTTTCCCTGCCTCTTCAAATGGCTTCATTTCAAATAATTTGCGGACTTTTGTAGCTGAAAATCCCATAAAGATGAGTATTTCTTTGATTCTGTTTATCCTGGGCGGGCTTTTGATCTGGGTCAGTCTGTATCCCATTTTTATTAAAGCCGGCAAAAAAGGCTGGCAGGCTCTGATCCCCCTGTACAACTTTTATATCTGGCTCGAGATCACCGGGAAGCCCCGCTGGTGGATCATTCTGTTCATTCTGCCCTTCATCAACATTTTTATGGTGTTGCTGATGGCGGTAGAGACCGCCCGCTCGATGGGAAAGACCAGCCTGTGGGAGCACAGCCTGGCCGCAATATTCCCTTTCGTGTATCTGCCCTACCTTGCCTGGTTCTCGGGAGAGCAATTTCTGAAACCGGAGGATAGACCCAAGATCAAAAAGGGGGTCGCCCGGGAATGGTTCGAAGCCATCGTTTTTGCCGTGGTCGCGGTCACCATCATCAACCTCTTCTATTTCCAGCATTATAAGATTCCTACCTCATCGATGGAGAAAAGCCTGCTGGTGGGCGACCATCTCTGGGTAAATAAATTTGTTTACGGGGCCAGGCTTCCGAATACCCCGCTTTCGTTTCCCCTGGTACACCATACAATGCCATTGAGTACCAGCGCCAAGTCCTACCTTGAATGGGTGAAGTGGCCTTATCATCGTTTTCCTGTATTCAAAACAGTCCAAAATAACGATGTGGTGGTTTTCAATTATCCCGAAGGCGATACCGTTTCCACAGCCTTCCAGAGCAACCGAAGCTATTATTCGATGGTTCGCCAGTTTGGCAGGAACAACGTCCGCAACAACAAAGCCCATTTCGGGGATATCGTTTCCAGGCCTGTAGACAAGCGGGAGAATTTCATCAAGCGCTGCATTGCCATACCGGGAGATACTCTAGAGATTATCCGCCAGGTAGTCCACATCAATGGTGCGCCGCTGGAGAAAGCCGGGTCGATGCAACAACAATACCTGGTTAACACCAACGGTACGCCTTTCAGCAAAAAAGCCCTCGAGAGCCTGGATGTCACCGATGAGGTGATCCGCCTGAGCAATGAGCAATATATTTTTAACCTGACCGAGGAATCCGAAGCCAGCCTTCGTACCTATACCAATGTGGTCTCTGTGGAAAAACTGATTCAGGAGCCGGGTATGGTCAGCCCGGAAATTTTCCCCTATGATACTGCCCTGGGATGGAACCTGGATTACTACGGGCCCATCGTGATCCCGGCCAAAGGCGCCACGGTTTCCTTAAACCTGAAAAACCTTCCCTTGTATTCCCGCATCATCAAAACTTACGAAGGCCATCAGTTAGAAGAAAAAGACGGCCGCATTCTGATCGATGGTCAGGAAGCCGACAGCTATACCTTTGCGATGGATTATTACTGGGTGATGGGCGACAACCGCCACAATTCCGTGGACTCACGATACTGGGGTTTCCTACCGGAAGACCACCTGGTGGGTAAAGCCGTTTTCGTCTGGATTTCTTCTGATAAAAACAAACCCTTACTGCAGCGCTGGCGCTGGAACAAGATGTTCCGAGTCATCCGTTAAACCGAATCCTCTAAGCCTTGAACATCTACCTGAGAAAAAAACGCTGGAAACTCTCCCTCTTCTTTGCCGCACTGGTGATCGTGGGAGCTTCCCTCTGGTACACCAACACCCTGGTTGGGAAGGTGGCCCGTGAGGAGCGAAAGAACATCCGGATCTGGGCTGATGCCGTGCAGCAAAAAGCAAAACTGGTTCAGGTGCAGGAACAGCTTTTTGGCACCCTTCAGCGTGAGGAAAGGAAAAGGGTGGAACTGCTGGCCCGGGCAACCCAACGCCTGATCAATGCCAGCAATACCGAAGACATCACCTTCTACTCGGAGATTATCGCCGGAAACACAACCATCCCGGTCATCCTGACCGATGCAGAAGGGAATATCTCCTCTGCGAAAAACGTAGACTTTGATCCGGCTGAAGTAAAAACCCTTACCCCAGAGTTGCAAGCACAATTTTCTGAATATAAGCCCATTGCTTTCGACTATTACCAAGGGCACATCAATTATTTTTACTATTCTGACTCCAAGCCGTTTACGGAGATAAAGCAGATTCTGGAGGAAATGGTGCAGAGTTTTATCACGGATGTCGTCGTCAATTCCGCCTCCGTGCCTGTCATTGTCACCGATGAGGCCCGCCAGCGCATCCTTGCAACCGGCAATCTGGATTCGCTGATGCTCAGAGACTCCACGGCCTTGCAGCAGCTTGCCCTGGAAATGGCTGAGAGCAATGCTCCCATTGTGATCGATCTGGGAAGCCAGGGGAAGCACCTCATCCACTACCAGGATTCCTATTTGCTTACGCAACTGCGCATCTTTCCCTACATTCAGTTCGGGGTGATCGGAATTTTCCTCTTCATTGCCTACCTGCTTTTCAGCACAGCGCGCAAATCGGAGCAGAACCAGGTATGGGCCGGTCTGGCTAAAGAAACCGCACATCAGTTGGGAACACCTTTGTCATCTCTGATCGGCTGGACGGAGTTGCTGAAGATGCAGAGGGTTGATAATACCATCACGGAAGAGATAGAAAAGGACATCCGGCGCCTGGATATCATTGCACAACGCTTTTCGAAAATCGGAAGTCCGCCTAAGCTGGAGCCCCAGAATCTGGTGGGGGTCATACACGAGGCGATTGCTTATCTGAAGCCACGTATTTCCAAACAAATACACATCAGCATCCATTCGACCTCCGGGCACGACATCATTTTGCCCCTGAACCGCCAGCTTTTCGAATGGGTGGTGGAAAACCTCACCCGCAATGCGGTGGATGCAATGGAAGGGAAAGGAAGCCTGACCATTGATATCCGGGAAGAGGCCAGGCTGGTGACCATAGATTTCACCGATACCGGCAAAGGGATGCCGAAAAAAGTATTCAAATCCATCTTCCGCCCGGGCTATACCAGCAAGAAAAGGGGGTGGGGGCTTGGCCTCTCCCTGGCCTCCCGCATCATCCGGAATTATCATAAAGGGAAACTCTTTGTAAAAACTTCTGCTCCGGGTAAAGGTTCTACTTTCCGTATTATTCTACGAAAATCTTAAGTATTTTTTCCGCTTTGGCCTGGCTGTTTCGTCTATTTGGGATGGAGCCCCTGGAGCACGTCGCAGTTTCCCGGCTATTTTGTAATTTTACGGATTAAAGAAAAAAGATGGACAAACGATGGGTACTCAAGGAACAAGGTGATCCCCAGGCAGTTGCGAGTTTAGCCCAAGCGTTGAACATCCACAAGGTATTGGCTAATCTCCTGGTTCAGCGAGGGATTCGCTCCTTTGATGCCGCTGAAAATTTTTTCAGGCCTAAACTTGATCAGCTCCACGACCCTTTCCTGATGAAGGATATGGACAAGGCTGTGGAAAGAATAGAGCAGGCTGTGAGCCGGGGTGAAAAAATCCTTGTGTACGGGGATTATGATGTGGACGGCACCACAGCAGTGGCTTTGGTATATATCTTCTTGAATAAGTTTTACAAAGAGATCGAGTATTATATCCCCAACCGCTATTCGGAGGGCTATGGTATTTCGTATGCAGGCATCGATTATGCAGCGGAGAACGGCTTCAGTCTGATCATTGCACTCGACTGTGGGATTAAAGCCATTGAGAAGGTGGAATATGCCAAAAAAAAGGGCATCGATTTTATCATTGGGGACCATCACCGTCCGGGCGACAGCCTTCCCGATGCCGTGGCCGTGCTTGATCCCAAGCGGGCTGACTGTCCCTATCCCTATAAGGAGCTTTCCGGATGCGGGGTAGGCTTTAAGCTCATCCAGGCGTATGCCAAAAAGAACGATATCCCTTTTGTGCAACTGAAGCGCTACCTCGACCTGGTGGTGATCAGCATTGCTTCCGATATCGTTCCGATCACGGGCGAGAACCGCATCCTGGCCTATTTCGGGCTGAAACTCATCAACCATAAACCCCGCCCGGGTATTGAGGCCATCCTGAAGTTCAGCAATGTGCGGAAGAATACGGCAGAGAGCATCCGTGAAACCGCCCGCTACCGGAATTATTTCAGCCGTGAGCTGACCATCAGCGACCTGGTTTTCCTGGTTGGCCCCCGCATCAATGCCGCCGGCCGGATGGAGAGCGGAAAGAACTCCGTACGCCTGCTCGTGTGTGAGACCCTGGAAGAATCAGACACCATCGGGATTCAGATCAACGAATACAACAACGAGAGACGCAGCAAAGACACCGAGACCACCCAGCAGGCCCTGGAAATGATCCACAGCGACCCGGAACTGCTGAGTGCCAAATCAACCATTGTCTACAATCCCGACTGGCACAAAGGGGTGATCGGTATTGTGGCTTCCCGCCTGACCGAAACCTATTATAAGCCTACCATCGTGCTGACCCGCTCCAACGGACTGGTCACCGGCTCGGCCCGCTCGGTGAAGGATTTTGATGTGTACGATGCCATCGATGCCTGTTCCGATTTGCTGGAGCATTTCGGGGGACATAAATATGCCGCTGGTTTGTCGCTGAAGCAGGAAAACCTGCCTGAATTCAAAAGGCGTTTTGAGGAGATCGTCTGCAATACCCTGACCGAGGAAATGACCGTGCCTGAGATTGAGATCGATACAGAGATCAACCTGGATATGATCAACCGGAAATTCTACCGCATCCTGAAACAGTTTGCCCCCTTCGGCCCCGGGAATATGGCCCCCGTTTTTCTGACCAATGATGTGGTAGGATCTGAAGACAGTCGCATTGTGGGAAGCAACCACCTGAAGCTCTCCGTATTCCATCCAAATATCAATACCTTTCCCATCAGCGCCATCGCATTTCAGCTCGGGCAGTATTGCAACCGCATCCGCTCCGGCGAACGCTTCAATATGTGTTACCAGCTTGAGGAGAATGAGTGGAACGGCAATGTCAGCCTGCAGTTGAATGTGAAGGACATCAAGATGCTGGGCTGAGGGGACAGTGATCAATGATCAGTGATCAATGATCAGTGATCAGTGATCAGTGGGCAGTTGAAGAGAGACTGTGGTTTGGTGAGCGAAGCGAAAACAAACTACTAGTCGAAATCATCCCGATGAACGAAGTGAATCGGGAGGGCAGTGTGTGAATGCCTGAATAAGGTTGACCTGCTGGCCTGCTGGCCTGCTGGTCTTCTGACCTGCTGACCTTTTGACCTGCTGATCTTCTGGCCTTCTGACTTCATAATCATTACTCATTCGATCCCTGCTCTCTCAGGAGCATTAGCTCATTAGCCTGCGATGACATCACAGACCCCCGGCGCCCCGTAGGGGCGCGCTCTCAATGTCCAGTTTTCAATATCCAATGTCCAATGTCAAGGGACAGGAACAGCGACAGGAGTAGCCCTTTGCAGCCTTCGCGTTTTCTTGGCGGCTTTGCGTGAAATAATACGTGTCCCTCCTGTTCAGCGGTAGATCAAAGATCAAAAATACAAGATGTAAAACTGATGAGATGGGGTGTAATCAGGGGGATGTGCCCCTGTCTGCGGGAGACATTTAAACCACTAAGGAAATAAGGAAGGCATAAGGTTCACAAGGGCGAGGGGTGATGACTTCCCACGTCGATTGAAGATTACCTGATTGCCTGCCTGCCACCAGGCAGGTTGATTACTTGATGATGTGTTTGATATTTCGGAAGGGAATACCCGCTATACGCTGATTCCTCCCTCGTGAACCTCTGTGACTTCTCAGCGCACCTATGTGTTACAATGCGCAGAAAATTACATTCATACACAGAACCCTCAAAGGAGGCTGCGCGAAGAAGAATAGTTCGAGTTCGAGTTCGAAAACAAGTTCGAAGTGAGGTGAACAACCCATTCTCTTTGCCCTGCTCCGTCAGGAGAACCAAGCCGTAAAGCTGTGATGAATGACAAGACCACCCGGGCCCAGCATAGGGGCTGTCTTTCTGCTCCACCATTGCCTGACATATCAAAATAGGGAAGGGGAAGGACTGTATATGAATAATTTCTTTACCTTTACCCCCGCTTATGAAACCTTTTCATCAGGTGGGGGTATAAAACTGCAAACCCGCAAAGGCTTTCAGCAGCTGGGGAATGGTAAACAGGAGCCACATTCGTTTTGCTTGTGTGGGATAATTTTGTTTACTTTAACGCCCCTTTTTGGTACTGGTAAAGCGCATTATTATGAGGAAAGAATTATTACTGCTTTTTGTTTTCGTGCTTGCATTATCGGGCGTGCGAGCGCAGCAGGAAGCGCAGTTTACTCAGTATATGTTCAATCAAATGGCATTTAATCCTGCCTATGCGGGAGCCCGGGATGCCATTTGTACCAATGGCTTGATGCGCCAGCAGTGGATGGGACTTACTGATCCGGATGGGAACAATGTGGCCCCACGGACTTTCCTCGTGTCCCTGGATGCCCCGGTCAAATTTCTTCACGGGGGGGTGGGTGCCACCATCTTTCAGGATCAGCTTGGTTTTGAGAAGAACATCGGTGTTCGACTGAGTTATGCATATCGTTTCTTTCTGGGAAACGGCAACCTGAGTGTGGGTGCCCAGGCCGGATTCCTCAACAAAAGCATTGATTTTTCCAAGTTTAAGCCCATCCAAACAGAAGACCCTGTGCTTGCCAGTTCCAGTGAAGAGAGTACAATGCTTACTGATTTTGGCTTTGGAGCCTACTTCACGATTCCGGAAAAATTCTGGGCCGGTATTTCTACCAGCCAGCTTGCCGAAACAAGCAGCCCGATCGGAGATGCCAATTTTGAGTTGAGGCGTCACTATTTTGTGACCGCCGGTTATGCCTATACAATGCCTTTCGATCCCTCTTATGAGCTTTTGCCTTCCTTCCTCGTGAAATCCGACGGAGCCACAATGTCATTCGACCTAACAGGTCTGGTCAGGTACAATAACCGTGTGTGGGGAGGATTGTCTTATCGTTTGCAAGATGCTGTTGCGGTCATTCTCGGACTGAATTATAAGAATTTTAATGTGGGTTATTCTTACGATCTGACTACAAGCAAGCTTGGCGGACTGGGGAAAGTGGGAAGTTCGGGAAGCCACGAGATAATGCTCAATTATTGTTTCAAAATTGAGATTCCGGTGTACAGAACAAGTTATAAAAACACACTATACCTCTGATACAGTCGTTAGTAGCCCTATTTTCCAGAAACCAGCGCAAATACAGACCCGATATGAAAAAATTATTTCTGAAACTGTGGGTGCCATTATTGCCTCTGCTTTTGCTGAGTTGTGGCAATTCCGGCAACGGAGAGCTGATCGGCGTGCAAGGCCGTCAGGTTTTCTACCAACCTGATCCCTATGGAATGGTTTTCATTCCAATGGGCAGTTATACGATGGGTGCCGCAGATCAGGATGTACCCTATGCCCTGGTGCATCAACCCAAGACCGTTTCATTGCAGGCGTATTATATCGACGAAACTGAGATTACGAATAATGAGTATCGCCAGTTTGTCTATTGGGTAAGAGATTCCATCGCCCGGACTTTGCTCGGGGACCTTTTCCCGGAAGATTACCTCATCGAAGAAGATGACTACGGGAATCTGATTGACCCCCCCAGGCTCAATTGGGATATGGATATCATCTGGGATGGAGAAGAGGAAAGGGAAGCCCTGGAAGAATTGTATTACCCGGAGCACGAGCGCTTCTATCGCAAAAGAGTCCTGGATCCGCGCAAATTGAACTTTGAGTACTACTGGATCGATTATATGGCTGCTGCCAAAAAGGACTTCAGTCAGACCAACAACGAAGCCGGTTCCTGGGCGAATCGCCCCCAGGGTCTGAGGGACCGTTCGGTGTTCATCCGCAAAGAAGTAATAAATGTATATCCCGACACCCTGTCCTGGATTCACGATTATGCCTATTCCTTCAATGAACCAATGGCGCAAAGCTATTTCAGCCATCCCGCCTATGATCATTATCCGGTGGTAGGGGTAAGCTGGAAGCAGGCCAAGGCTTTTTGTGTCTGGCGTACTAACCTGATGAACAGTTACCTTCGTGGCCGGGAAGAAGCCACCGTTAATGAGTTCCGCCTTCCCACAGAGGCAGAATGGGAATGGGCTGCCCGCGGTGGTCTGGATCACAGCCCCTATCCTTGGGGAGGTCCCTATGTTAGAAATACAGAAGGTTGTTTCCTTGGAAATTATAAACCCCTGCGCGGGGATTATGTGGACGATGGCGGGCTGCACACCGTAATCGTAGGTCACTATGCTCCCAATGATTTCGGGGTGTATGATATGGCAGGAAATGTGTCGGAATGGACCAATGATGCTTTTGATGAGTCTTCTTATAACTTCACCTGGGATCTGAATCCCAGTTATGAATACAATGCCAGAGAGAGCGATCCTCCGGTATTGAAGCGCAAGGTAATCCGCGGGGGTTCGTGGAAGGATATCGGATACTATATGCAGGTGTCCGCCCGCTCCTTTGAATACCAGGATACCGCCAAGTGTTACATTGGTTTCCGTTGTGTGCAAACCTACCTCGGACGCCAGAAAGGCGACAACCTAAGCGCAGCATCAAACGTCTATTAATTCACCTTTTATTCATTTCACCAAAACCAATTTCAACAGTTATCACAATGGGTATTAACAACGTAGTAAAGGGTAGAGGCTTCCGCAATTTTATGGCCAAACTGTATGGCTGGGGAGCCTCAGTGGTTATTCTCGGTGCTTTGTTCAAGATCAACCACTATCCGGGCGCAGACTATATGCTGATCATAGGTCTGGGAACCGAGGCCATCATCTTCTTTTTCTCGGCCTTTGAACCGCCGCACATTGAACCAGACTGGAGCCTTGTCTATCCGGAACTGGCCGGGATGTACCACGGAAAAGATGTGGAAGACATTATGGCTACCCGCAAAGGTGTTACCGGCGAACTGGACAAGATGCTTTCGGAAGCAGATGTGGATCAAAACCTGATCAACCGCCTGGGGGAAGGCCTGCGAAGCCTGAGCGAGAATACGGCGAAGCTTTCCGTCGTTTCCGATGCCGCGGTAGCCTCAGGGGATTACATTGACAATGTGAAGAAAGCCTCCGAGTCTGTCTCAGAATTATCTCACACCTACAAGAAAACTTCCGAAGCCCTGGTGCAGGATGCAGATGTGGCAGAAGAGTATTTCACCAATATGCGCAAAGCAGCTGAAAGTGCCTCCACCCTGAGTGGTGCCTACAACGAAGCTGCCGTGAATATGAACAATGAACTGGCCGCAACCAAGGAATTTGCAGGCAGCATCAAGAATGCTACAGAAAAGGTCAACGAGCTGTCGCAACATTATGCTTCTTCCTCTCAATTGCTGACCAAGTCTGCAGATGCCCTCGACTTCAGTGCACTCGAGGAAGCTGATTTCAGCAGCAAACTGCGCAGTATCTCCGATAACCTTTCTGCCCTTAATGCTGTATATGAATTGCAACTTCAGCATTCCAGTGCACAGAAAGAGAGCGCAGCCCAGCTTCAGAACATTATGGAGCGCTATCTTGGCAATCTGTCCGAAACTGCAGCCAAGGCAGAAGAGTATTCAAGCAATATGGACCGTCTTGGAAAAAACATCGCTGCCCTCAACCAGGTATACGGCAATATGCTGTCTGCTATGAATGTTCAGGTGAAATAACAGCCCTGATCCCCTTAAACTAAAAGGAATCAGAAAAAGACACTAACTATGGCTGGATATAAAGAAACACCGAGGCAGAAAATGATCGGGATGATGTACCTGGTACTCACCGCGCTCCTCGCCCTGAACGTGTCGAAGGAGATTCTGCAGGCATTCATCGTGGTAAATGAAAGTATTGAGACCACTACCGAGAACTTCACCCAAAAACTCGCAGACAACTATGCCGAGTTTGAAAAGGCGCAATCCCTGAATCCTGAAAAGGTCAAGGAATTCTACGATAAGGCTCAGGAAGCCCGACGCATCGCCCAGGAATTGGTGGATTACATCGAACTTACCAAATGGGAAGTGACTGTAACAACAGACAATAAGATCAACACGATAGAGGAGGCCAAGAATACCCCTCTGCAACAGGTCTCTTCCCGGGATAAGTATACCGAACCTACCCGCTTTTTCTTTGAGCGCTCACCAGACGGGGAAAACGCCCGCTCAGGTGAACTCCGAGATAAGATTGTGCAGTTTAAAAAGGATATGCTGGAGCTGGTGGATCCACGCTTTCGCGATATGATCAAAATGCAGGGCCTGGATGTGGATGGTCCGTTTTATGACGCCGACGGCAAACGCCAAACCTGGATGCAGCACAACTTTTACTATAGCATCCTTGCGGCTGATATCACTATCCTTAACAAGCTCATCAACGAAGTAAGGAACGTGGAATTTGACGTCACCAAACACCTGTTTGGCGCAGTCAATGCAGACGACTTTAAATTTGATGAGGTCCGTGCTAAAGTCCTGGCAAGCAGCAATTATGTATTGAGAGGCGATAACTACGAAGCGGATGTGATCGTCGCAGCCTGGGATTCCAAGCAGAATCCTACCCTGAAGTATGTGATGGGTGCAGATACCATTCAGGATCCGGATAATATGCCGAATGCCATCGAGGTGGAAGGAGAAGGCGGGATCGCCAGAATCAGCATCCCTGCCAGCACCTTAGGTATTCAAAAGTTCGCCGGGGTGATTATGGTGCAAAACCCTGCCGGGATAAAAATCCCCTATCCCTTCGAAAGTGAGTATATCGTGGGAGAGCCAAGTTTAACGGTATCCGCCCTGAAGATGAACGTATTCTATATCGGAGTGGATAATCCGGTAGCGATTTCTGTTCCCGGTATTCCCGCCGAAAGACTGCGTCCAAGCATCACAACCGGTTCCCTTCGGCCCCAGGCGGGCAATTATGTGGTTACCGTACCGCGTGATGCCCGTACCACTACCATCAACGTCAGTGCAGATTTCGACGGAGAAATGCGATCAATGGGCAAGGCCGAGTTCCGTGTCAAAAGGGTACCCGACCCCATTGCTACGGTAGCTGGAAAATCTTCCGGACTCATCCCCAAAGCTGCCCTCACAGCAGCCGGAGGGGTAATCCCGCAAATGCCCGCAGATTTTGAGTTTGAACTCTTCTTTGAGATCCAATCATTCACCTTTGTTACAGTAAGGGGCGGCGATGTGTTCGAAAGAAATGCCCGAGGCAATCGCTTCTCTCCTGAAATGAAGGACCTGATCGACAATGCCCGCCGAGGCACCAAGATCTGGATAGAAAATATCATTGCGAGTGGCCCGGATGGCAATCGCCAGCTGGGAACCATCGCCCTGCAAGTTCAATAAGCTAATTCTACCACGGAGGAAATATGAAAAAGCTATTTGTAATCAGTATCCTGGGCTCTTTTTTGCTGGCTTTCGCCTGGCAAAGCAATGCCCAGGTGCTGGACAATCCACCCCGCGACGGGGTTTACGACCGGGAACACGTTCCTGAAAAGAAACCTATCCCTTATGTCAGCTTAAGGGAAGCAGATGTAGTCTGGTCCAAACGAATCTGGAGGGTCATCGATCTTCGTGAAAAGATCAATCACCCTTTCTATTATCCCATTGTGCCCCATAACGGATGGAAGAACTTTATGACTATCGTAATGGATGCTCTCCGGGAAGGTTCTGTGACCGCCTACGAGATCACGGAAACGGATGAATTCCTGATCCCCCTCACTTATGAGGAGATTATGGGAAGGCTGGAAAGATCCGATGAAATACAGCTTCAGCGTGACTATCCACCCTACGATTTCTACGACACGACGATCGTGACGAAGTTCAATCCGCAGGATGTGAAAAGGATTCGCATCAAAGAAGACTGGTACTTCGACAAACAAAGATCACAGATGGATGTGCGCATCATCGGTATTTGCCCGGTGCGCGACAGCTATGATGAAAACGGCAACTTCAGGGGTTTCGACCCCCTGTTTTGGCTCTACTTCCCCGAAGCACGCCAGGTCTTTGCCCGCAACATCGTCTTCAACCGCTTCAATGATTCGGAAAGAAGAACCTACGATGAGATCTTCTGGAAACGTATCTTTGGCAGCTATATCTACAAAGAGCAGAATGTTTATGACCGCCGGATTGCAGACTATGCAACCGGAATGGATGCCCTGCTGGAAGCCGAAAGGGTGAAGAATGACCTCTTTAAGTTTGAGCACGATCTCTGGGAATTCTAACAACAACAATATTTCCTCCGAAATAAAAGGGGCTGTCTCATTTCGAGATAGCCCCTTCTAATTAAGTTTGATGGCTATATGAACAAAAAAGAAGGGGCTGCCTGCTTGTGAGACAGCCCCTTTTTATGCTCAGTTTTCATACCCCGTGGGTCAGCGACCGCTCAGCTTTTTGGGAATGCGGCCACTCTTGATGCTCTCCGAGCGAAGCCTTCGCCCCACAATGCGCTCCACCATATTCCCGATCTCCAGAATACGGTCAATATCCAGGTTGGTTTCTATGCCCATCTCATCCATCATTACCACCATATCTTCCGTTGAAGTTAGTCCGACAATGCCCGGATCTTTATAGTAATACTCCCCGGTGCCGCTTACCGGAACCCCATCCACAAAGTTGGCCGGTTGTCCGCCAATGCCTCCTAAAGTTGATTCATAATTTGTCATCCCCGCCTGCAGGGCCGCCAAAACATTGGCCAGACCCCAGCCCCGCGTGGTATGCAAATGAACAATGTGTTTTTCAGGATGCGGAATGGCGTCCATCAGACGGGAGAAATAGGCATAGATGCGATCAGGCGAAGCGCTGCCATCGTGATCCGCGTGCTCTACGTCACTGGCGCCAATATCCAGCCAGCGTTGCGTGAATTCAATAGCCTTATTCATATCGGTCGGCCCTTCAATAGGACAGCCCCAGATGGTGCTAACCGTACCATTGACTTTAAGCCCGGCCTGCTTCGCAATAGGGATATATTTTTCAGCCATTCCCCAATACTCCTTGAGGCTCAAGCCGGAATTCTTCCGCTGATGCGACTCACTGGTGGAAACCATCAGCAGAATACGGTCTGGCCCGTAACCTTCCTGACGTGCCTGTATGGCACGTTCAATGGCCTTTTCCCTGATCGTCACAGCGGTAAACATTACCCCGTCCAGTTTCCCGTCCAGCCGCTTGCTCTTGTGTACACGACGAAACAAATCATCTGCATCTTTGAACTGAGGCATCCCCTTCGGGTTTCCAAAATTGGTAAGCTCAATGTGTTTAAAGCCGGCAAGAACCAATTCCTCTGTAAGCCAAACCTTTGCTTCTGTGGGGATAAATTTCTCTTCGTGCTGAAAGCCGTCTCTGACGGTGATGTCACCAATGGTAACCTTCTTAGGGTAATTCATATCGTATTTGCTTATAATTGCATTTCAGGAATATCCCCTTCCGTGATAAGACGGCCTTCCGTGGCTGCCCGGATCTCTTCCACAGAAACCCCGGGGGCCCTTTCCAGTAATCGGAATCCATCGCCTGTAACTTCCATTACCGCGAGGTTGGTAACGATTTTCTTCACGCATTGCACTCCGGTCAGGGGCAGGCTGCACTCTTTTAACAGCTTGCTTGCTCCGTCTTTACTGGTATGCTGCATTGCCACGATGATGTTTTTTGCCGCGGCGACCAGGTCCATTGCTCCTCCCATCCCTTTGACCAATTTGCCAGGGACTTTCCAGCTGGCAATGTCTCCTGTTTCGCTGACCTCAAAGGCTCCCAGAACCGTCAGGTCCACGTGGCCTCCGCGGATCATCGCAAAGCTTTGGGCCGAGTCGAAAAATGAAGCTCCGGGCAGGGCGGTTACAGTTTGTTTTCCTGCATTGATCAGGTCGGCATCCACTTCTTCCAGGGAAGGGAAGGGGCCGATACCCAGGAGTCCGTTTTCTGAATGCAGCACCACCTCTACACCTTCAGGGATATAATTGGCTACCAGGGTGGGAATACCGATACCCAGGTTAACATAATAGCCATCGCGCAGCTCCTGGGCGATGCGTTTCGCGATTCCGTGTTTATCCAGTGACATCTTTTCCTCCTTCGCTTCGGGTGGTTATAAACTCGATTTGTTTTTCATAGCGCTCGCCCTGGAAAATGCGCTGTACATAGATGCCGGGGGTATGGACCTGGTTTGGATCGAGGCTTCCGGCAGGCACCAGCTCTTCCACTTCCGCAATGGTGATCCTGCCGGCACTGGCCATCATATTGTTGAAGTTGTTAGCGGTATGCCGGTAGATCAGGTTTCCGTGGGGGTCTCCTTTCCAGGCTTTGACAATGGCGAAATCAGCCGTCAAACCCAATTCCATCAGGTACATTTTGCCGTTAAACTCACGCACTTCTTTGCCTTCCTGAACCTCGGTGCCATAGCCGGCAGGCACAAAGAAGGCAGGAATGCCTGCCCCTCCGGCTCTGATCCTTTCAGCCAGTGTACCCTGGGGGATGAGTTCTACCTCCAACTCCCCGCTGAGCATCTGCCGCTCAAACTCTTTGTTCTCTCCCACATAGGATCCCATCATTTTCTTCATCTGCCTGTTCCTGAGCAGTATGCCCAGCCCGACATTGTCGATGCCCGCATTGTTGGATATGCAGGTCAGGTGAGTCAATCCTGCATCGGCAATGGCCTTAATGGTGTTTTCCGGTATGCCGCAAAGGCCGAAACCGCCAAACATCAGACTCATTCCTGATTCTATCCCCCGTATGGCCTCCCGGGCGTTTTTTACCACTTTATTCATAGCTTGCTTTAATGGGTTTCAATAAGGGTAGAGTAATCGGTATATCCTTTTACTCCACCTGTATAAAACGTATCAGTATCTGGTTCGTTCAATGGGGCTTCCAGAAAAATGCGGCTGGGAAGATCGGGATTGGAGATAAAAAGCCGCCCAAAAGCGACCAGATCAGCTTGTCCGCCTTCAATCACCTGATGCGCCTTCTCCGGGGTATAGCCTCCTGCTGTAATGATGGTTCCCGAATATATTTTTTTGAAATGGGGAAGAAGTTGGAGCAGGTATCCCGGAGGTACCGGGGTGAGCGGTTCAACAAGATGGAGATAGGCCAGGGGAAAGGAATTCAGTTTTTGTACAAGGCTTGAATACGTTTCCACGGGGCGACTGTCAATTGTGCCAAAACGGGCTGCGGAAGGAGAGAGGCGAATGCCTACCCTGTTCCGGCCAAAGACGGTGAGCAGCTCATCCAGTATTTCAAGAATGAAGCGCTGGCGCTTGTCCACCTCTCCACCGTATTCATCCGTTCGAAGGTTGGAGCTGTCGTTCAGAAACTGCTCCGGCAGGTATCCATTGGCCGCGTGCAATTCTACGCCGTCAAACCCGGCAGCTTTGGCGTTTTCTCCCGCTGTCCGGTAGTCGCGTACGGTTTCCTTCACTCCCTTGTTGCTTAGTTTCAGGGGCAGGGGCAGGTCATACTTCTCCTCTCCTATCTTAATCTTGCCTTCAGCTGCCACAGAGGAAGGAGCTACAGGATGCATCCCTGAGGGCAGCAATTTGGGGTGAGATATCCTGCCGGTATGCCATAATTGAGCAAAGATGATCCCGCCCTCCTGATGGACTTCCGTGCATACCTCCTTCCAGCCTTCCACTTGTTCCTGGCTGTGAATGCCCGGCGTATTCTGATATCCGATAGCCTGTGTGCTGATTTGTGTGCCTTCCGAAATGATCAGTCCTGCCCCGGCCCTTTGCCGGTAGTATTCCACCATCATTGCATTCGGGATGCGCTGTTCACCTGCCCGGCAGCGGGTGAGCGGAGCCATCACAATGCGGTTCTTCAGCAGGAGATTCCCCAGTCGGTATGGATCGGATAAGAGCGGCATTGGCTTAGATCAGATAATCATTGATGGGTCCGTATGCGTGAAAGAACCCCGTCAGCAATACGGTATTCACGTCTTTTTCAGAAAGGGCAATGCCATCCCTGACCAGTTGCCGCCCAATTTCACGGGAACGCCTCAGGTAGTCGCAGGCAAGCTGGGCCCCCTGGCTGTCCAACTTGCCCAGAGCAGTAAACCAGGCGCTGAGCTTTGCCTCTTTATCCGTATCCCTGATCACATCCTTCCACCTGGGTGCCTCAGCCGGTATTGCTCCAAGATGTTGCTCACTATCCTGACGGAATTCATTGATCTTTACATAATCTTCCAGAGTAGGATTATACACCGCTACCGCTTTTCCTTCCTTGTATTGAAGAAATCCATCCTTCTGCGATCCGTCGTGGTGCTGGCCTCCCTTAATACCCTGATCAAATAGGGTGTCGAGCAGTTCGCTGTGCAGGTTTTCCGCGGGGTAGTATGGGTTCATCACACCGAGTATGTATCGAACGACATCAATTCCGACATAATCGATGAGTTGAAAAACACCCATCGGCCTGATCAGGTATTGCATTGAGACGGTATTGATGCGGTAGATGGCTTCGTGCACGGGCATATCATTGGCGAGTTTTTCTGCCTGAGCAATGCCATAGAGTGCATCGCGCATAAAATGGCCATTTCCTATAAATCCGGCGTGGTCGTTGGCCGGCACGATGATCTTGCCCATATTGCGGGCCAGCTCCAGCGCCGTTTCCCTCAACCCGGGTTTGGTGCGGGAAGTCAGGATCAGTTCCACCAGCCTTTGCACTGCCGGGGGATTGTAAAAATGGAAGCCCAATATGCGGCCGTCCAGGGAAGCCTTTTCATCCAGTAAATGTATGGGGACAGAGGAGGTGTTGGTGAAGTACCAGATATCCTTGTCGCTGCTGGCTTTTTCAAGCGTATCGAAGAGCCTGGTCTTAAGTTCAGGGTTTTCGCTCACAGCTTCAAAAACCAATCCTGCGCGGGCAGCATCCTCCAAGCGAGTGGTGAGTTTTAAAACAGAAAAGACCTTTTCTGCATACAACAACCCCACTTCTTCATCCTCTTTTCCGGCAAAGACCGGGTATCTTTTACGGAAGTCTTCCGCTTTTTTTGTCGCTTTCTTTCTGGATTGCTGGAAGATGTAGTCCTTCAATCCTTGCAGGGCTTCTTCCGAAACATCCACGGCAATGAGTTCAAAAGGCGTGTTTTCGTTCCCGGGCTTAAGCGCCTGGGCTACCATCTCCTGAGCCATCAGCAGGCTGATACCACTGCCCATCTTCCCGGCGGCACCCAGCACCGCCGATTTCTTAATGCGATTAATGTAGTCCATACATCTTGGTTTTATTTTTTACCAGAGGGGTTTTCTTTTTTCCAAAAAAGCTTTCATTCCTTCAGCCCCTTGTTTTCCAGGCCCAAAGAGACTGCCAAATTGTTCATTTTCAATTTCGTGTCCTTTTTCATAATTGACTCTGGCCGCCTGACGGGTGACGGCCTTCACCTTCTTGACGGCTTCAGGCCCTTTCTGAAGAATCAGGCGGGCGATCTGTTGGCACTCCTCCATCAGCTTATCCTGTTCCACCACGCGTGAAACCAGCCCCATCTGCAGCGCATCGGCCGCTTTTACCGATTCTCCTGTGACAAGAAGCATAAGAGCGTTGCCCATCCCAATATGCCGGGGCAAACGCACGCTGGCGGCAAAACCCGGGATAAGGCCAAGATTGACTTCCGGTTGTCCGAAAAGCGCTTTTTCTCCCGCGATGCGAAAATCGCAGGCCATTGCCAGTTCACAGCCACCCCCCAGGGCATAGCCATTCACTGCGGCAATCCAGATCTGTTCGCTGTTTTCCATTCTCAGGAAGGTGTCCTGTCCAAGCTTGGAAAAGCTTCGGGCGGCTTCCTCTCCCTTGTCCACCATCTCGGCAATGTCGGCCCCGGCTGCAAAAGCTTTGCCTTCACCGGTCAGGATCACAATGGCAGTTTTGGGAGAAAGGTCATCCATCGCCTGATTCAGTTCGAGAAAAAAGTCGGTGTTTAAAGAATTCAGTGCCTGACTGCGCCTCAGGGTGATCAGCCCCAGGCCGTCCTTTTCTTCTAAAGAGATTGTCTTGTAAACCATAGGATGCTTTGTCTTTAGGGTTTTTCAGGAAGAATGACAAATATATCAATTCTTATATGTTTAAGCAACAAAATCTCCGGAATTGAGCGAAGCCTGCCTTCCGGGATCACCAGACTGAACAATCCATATCGGCGATCTGTTAGGTGAGAAAACTGCGGGGAAGTGTTCCCTTTCAGTGAATAATATATCTTTGTAAGGCAATGGAAAGGCTCAAAAATATAAGCGTCCTCTTTCTTTCCTTCTGGATGATCCTGTCTTCCGGAGGCTTTGCCCTTTTCTCCCATCAGTGTTCGTGTTCCGGGGAGACACACCTGTCTGTGCTTTTTGAGCAAACCTGCACACACGAGGGGGACGCATCGGAACAAGCCTTATCCTGCTGTACCTTGCCCCTTGAAGGGGCAGGCCGGCAATGTCCTTCACACGAAGGCAAGCCCTGTTGCGAGAGCAATGCCTTGTTCTTCCTGAAAACAAGCGATTTTACTACGGCTTCCGTGAAGGATGCGAAAGTCCCCGTTCGTCTTCTCCCGGCAACCCAGACCGCAGAAATTCGCTTAGCCCTCACCGAGGAGGATGAAATGCAGGGTGAATTGCCCCCCATCTTGCTTTCTGTACATCTGCGAAAAACCATTCTGTTGTTTAACGGCGCTTTTCATTCTGCTCTTTCCTGATCAATCAGCCCGGATCTGAATTTCTCTGATTTCTCTGATTTTTAAAGGACAGCTTTATGAAGTATTATCTGATTATTTTGGGATGGATGGCGCTTTCGTTAACCGCATCTTCCCAGCACATTGACGGAACAGTATATGGCCGGACGCCCGAAGGAGGGCAGGAAGCCTTGCCCGGGGTAAATGTATATTGGGCTGACAGCGACGACGGCACGGTAACAAATGTATACGGCGCTTTTCATATCCATCCGAATCATCCCGGCCAGAAGAAATTGGTCTTCAGTTTTGTGGGATATCAAAACGACACCCTTCATATCGAAGGAGATATGGAGGGGGTGGAAGTGGTGCTCAGCGTTTCCCGTGCTCTGGAAGGGGTGGAAGTGGTGGAACGCACTGCAACTTCATTCATATCCAGAACTGACCCCATCTCTACCCGCGTGATTACTACGGGGGAGTTGCAAAAGGCAGCCTGTTGCAACCTGAGCGAGAGTTTTGAAACCTCAGCTTCGGTGGATGTGAGTTACAGCGATGCCGTTTCCGGAGCCAAACAGATTAAGTTACTGGGTTTGGCGGGAAAATACAGCCTGATCCAGACGGAGAATATTCCTAACCTTCGTGGCCTGGGAAGCATCTTTGGTTTAGGCTTTATCCCCGGACCCTGGATGCAGTCCATTCAGGTTTCCAAAGGAGCAGCCAGCGTGAAGAATGGCTTTGAATCCACAACAGGGCAAATCAATGTGGAGTTTAAAAAGCCCAGCTCTGATGAAAAGCTGCATCTGAACCTCTACGCCAACGATGCCGGCAAGCTGGAGTCCAATGCCAATGTACGGTGGAAAATCAATGAAAACTGGGGATCTATGCTGCTCTGGCATAGTGAGCATCTGAGCAATAAGATTGATATGAATGGGGATGGCTTCCTCGACCTTCCCCTGGTCCAACAATATAATGTGATGAACCGCTGGAATTATGAGAAGCACGGAAAGCGGCACTTCGAAGTTGGGCTTTCGGTGCTGGATGAAAGGAGAGAAGCAGGACAAAAAGCCTTTTATGAATCGGAAAAGTTTTCATCAGACAGCCTGTATCAGATAATGATCAACACCCGGCGTTACCAGGTTTTTTCAAAGAACGGTTTTATTCTGCGCAGGCCGGCTACCAGCATCGGGATCATCGCTTCAGCTACCTATCACGATCAGGAGAGCATCTATGGGTTCAATCACTTTGATGCTAAGCAGACCAGCCTGTACTTCAACTCAGCCTATGAATCCTATATGTGGAATACCAATCAGACGATTAAGCTTGGCGCAAGTCTGCAATACGACAAATACGAAGAAGCCTTCCGGGCAATGGAAATGGAGCGGGAGGAAGTGGTTCCCGGACTCTTCTCCGAGTTTACTTTCTGTGGCGGGGAATCGTTTACCCTGCTGGCCGGTTTGAGGGCAGATTTCCATAATCTTTATGGTACCTTCTTCACCCCGCGTATGCATTTGAAGTACACCCCTGTGGAGCAATTCGTGATCCGGGCCAGCGCGGGAAAAGGCTATCGGACACCCTATGTCATTGCCGAGAACCCCTGGATCCTGGCCAGCTCCCGCAGCCTGATCACCCTGGAGTCGCCTGAAATGGAGGAGGCCTGGAATTATGGTATGAATGCCACTTACTACGCCGACCTGTTGGGGCGCGAGCTCAGGATCAGCCTGGACGCTTACCGGACCGACTTTATCAATCAGTTGGTGGTGGACCTGGACCGGGATCCTTATGCCATCTATACCTACAATCTGGAAGGGGAGTCCTATGCCAACAGCATCCAGGTAGAAGCCCATTATGAAGTGCTCAGAAACCTGGAGATGACTGCCGCCATCCGATACAATGATGTCAAGACGACCACAGATGGACGCTTGCAAAGCAAACCCCTGGTGAATACCTATAAAGCCTTGCTCAGCTTCAGCTGGCAGTCGCCGATGAAGCGTTGGCAGGCCGATCTCACCGGCCAGTTTAATGGGAGTTCACGACTGCCTTCTACCGAAGCCTATCCGGAGCAATACCGCCGGGGAGAGCACGGACCGGCCTATACCATTATCCTGGGCCAGCTAACCCGCAACTTCAAAACCTGGAATGTGTACCTGGGGGTGGAGAACCTGCTCGACTTTGTGCAGAAGGATCCCATCCTGGCTTATGATATGCCTTTCAGCCCCTACTTTGATGCCGCCTCATCCTGGGGGCCAATTCACGGTAGAAAAGTGTATTTCGGAATGAGGTACACCTTAAAGTAATTCAATAAACATTTCTTATGAAAACCTTCAAGATCACCATAGAGAATTTAAAATGCCACGGTTGCGCCAATACCATCCGCCGAAATCTTCAAAAGGAAGAAGGCGTGCAAAGTGTGGAAGTAGACCATACTGACAGCAGCGTTTTTATTGCTTATGAGGGAGAAGATTCCCGGGAAGCGGATTTTGAGCGCATCCTGACCCGCCTGGGCTATCCTCCGGCGGGAAGCGGAAACACAATGAACAAGGTGAAATCCTATGTCAGTTGCGCGATCGGAAGAATTGGAAAAGAAGATGAACCAGGAAAAAACTGATATGATGAAGAGAATAAGCATCACATTCCTCTTTGTTGTCCTTCCCTTGCTCGGTCTTTCTGCCCAGTCGAAGGGCGTGAAAGAAATCGTGATTCAGACCAGTGCGCAGTGTGAAATGTGCAAAGACCGGATGGAGAAGGAGATGGCATTTACAAAAGGGGTCAATTATGCCAATCTTGACCTGGAAACCAAGAAGCTCACGGTCCGCTATAAAGAAAAGAAGACCAATGCAGAGCAGATCCGCAAAGCCATTGCAGCAGTCGGATATGATGCCGATGAGGTTCCTGCGGATCCGGAGGCTTACGATAAATTGCCTGCCTGCTGTAAAAAGGGCGGGCACGATTGAACCGGCAGCTTTCTTCATCAGGAAGGAATGGATCGGTTTAAGTGAGCCCTGTCCGGGAACCTGCTCCAAGCCCATCCTCTTATCCCCCATTGCGGGTTCTTTTATACCTTTATCCTTTATTCCGGATACGATTGCTAAGAATGCGCAAGAGCCTGGTATTGATTCTGCTTCTTCTGTTGATCACCGCTGTCAAAGGGCAGAAGGGGCATTGTCTTTTTCTTGGCTCCGATACGGCCATCCTTGAAATCCCTCATTCCGCCTCTCTGGAGATGAGCAACTTTGGGAGGATGAGTGTGGAGTTATGGGTGCTGGCAGACAGTTTGACAACTTATCCGGCGAGCCTCGCACGGAAAGACGGTTCCTGGGAACTGGGCCTGGACAGTGTCGGGCGTCCTTTCTTTCACACCTTTGGGATGTTGGAAGCAAGGGCCATAGGCCAGCCTCTTCTCCCCGGCCGATGGCATCACCTGGCCGGAATATTTAGCGGATCAGCATCCTGCCTTTTCGTAGATGGCTTCCAGTCGGACTCAGCACCTGCGCTGGGGTTGCAAAATGCCGTGCATATTCCGGTCTTGATCGGAGAGGGATTTACAGGATATGTCGATGCCTTTCGGCTTTGGCGCAAGATACTGGGGCTGGATGATCTTCGGCACAATATGCATCACGAGCTTCCGGATCCGGGGGGGATGCCGCATCTTTCTTGCGTGCTGCAGTTCAATGAAGACTCCAGCCGCTTTTGCCTGGATCAGTCCGGGATGGGCAATCACGGGGAGATAAGGGGTACGGATACCTTGGAAGCCAGAGCTCCTGGAACGGCACCGATTCCCTTTTATACCATCCGTTCGGGATCCCTTTTTCAGGATTCCGTCTGGCAAGCAAGGCAGGGAAAACCTCAACAGGAGTGGGCCAGGGTGCAGCTGCAGCATTCCTTTCATCTGAAAGAGGAGTGGCGTGTCGAAGCTTGCCTGATTGGGGATAGCGGTATCTTAAGCATTCACACCGGAGGAAAGCTATGGGTGAGCGATACGATGGCCAATCAGGCGGCCTACACCGGACTGATCCTTCGATCCGACAGCAGTGGACAGGCTGAGATCGTTCAGCCTTCCCGGGGGGTAAAGGCAAGCGTACTTCGCTATTTCACCGAGGATACCTGGCATCACTTCAGTACGCCGGTCAAGGCCGCCCTTACCGGCGTATTCACCGGTATGTGGCTGCTGCCCTTTGATGAGCCTGGCGGAGGTTGGGGCAACTATATCGGGCAAACAGGGATGATCCTTCAGCCCGCAAAAGGCTATGCCACCTGGTCCTCCTCGGCCCATACCGGGAACCATACCATTTTTCTCTTCGGAGAACTAAACAGGGGAAAAATTTCCACTCCATCCCTGAGTCGACTGGGTCCTGATCCACTCTATGCCGGCTTTAATTTCATCGGAAATCCCTACCCTGCCACCATACACTGGGACAGGCTGAGCGGACTGGATCGTGAGGGGCTGGATGATGCCTTGTATGTGTATGATGCGCATCAACGCAATTACCAGACCTGGGTCAACGGCAGGGGAATCAACCGGGCAAGCCCGCAAATAGGGCCAATGCAGGGATTCTTTGTCAGGGTCTCTGAAGACAGCCTCGCAGGGAGTTTCGGGTTTATGCAAGACGCCTGTGTTCCTGCGCTTGCCGCTGTGAGCGACGAAGCGCCCAGCCTTCGGATACGGGTTGAAAGAGCTGGGGCTGCTTTTTTTGATGAAACCCTGCTTACTTTTGATGCGAACCACCACTCAGGTTTCGATCCGCATCAGGATGCGGTTAAATTGCTGGGTAAGCAGGCGGAGGTGCCGCAAGTGTATACACTGGCCGGAGACAGTTCCTCGATTCCCCTTGCCATTCATAATATGGGGCGTTTTCTGAATCCGGCGCAAATACCACTCGGCTTTATTCCCGGACAAGACACTGCTTTTGTGCTGCGCGTTCAAAAAGATGGCCTGAATGCCAATGCATCCATCGTATTGGAGGACAGGTTCTCCCAAACCTTTTCGGATCTGAGCACAGACAGTCTTTATGCTTTTTCTGCCGATAGTGCGGATACTGCATTCCGTTTCCTGCTGCATATTGATCCGGTAGGCTTTGCCGGCAGGGTTCATTACCATAATGCTGCGGCATCTGCCATTCCCGGAGCCAGGCTTTATTTGCACTCAGGCAATGGGCCTGACACAGTTCTTTTCGAAACAACAAGCAATGGAGATTTTGTTTTTCCCTTTGCAGATACAGGGAGATATCAGCTTTTTATCCGGGCTGAAGACGTGATAGAGGGTGCTGCGGTGAATGCCGTGGATGCACTGATGCTGATGCGTTACCTCCACGGCTTTGGCTCACTCGACAGCCTGCAAATGGCCGCGGCGGATATGAATGGCGACGGACTGATCGACAGTACCGATGTGCAGGATATTCTGTTTCGTTTTGCCGGATTGAAGCCTTCCCTGCCGGGCGGGAGCTGGGTGCTCGAAGAGCTGGATGTGCAGGTTCAGTATCAGGACATCCAGGGCTTATCGCTGAGGGGCATTTTGCGTGGGGATATGAACCGCTCCTGGTTGCCCTGGCGTCCATAAAAACAGCAGCAGTGGTTCACACAGAACCAATCCGGGAATAATCCGAAAAGAGGCCTTATCTTAGTTGATCGGAATGAAAGGCAGAACTGAAAAGACAACTCAGAACTAAGTTGCTGCAATGCCGCAAAAACAAACTTTCTTTTTCAGGTTCGGGCTCAATAGCCTGATCAGCTATTTGCTGGGAATCGCTCTGACTACCGCTTTTTATCTGGCGGTAACCATATTCACTGCCAATGCCTTCCGAATACCGGTGGAGGTGAGTTTCAATGGAATCAGTTTTCCCATCAGTGATTATTCACCTCTGTGGACAGGAGATGCCATCCGCTTGATTTTCATTGCGGGTCCGGCGGCCTGTTTGATATGGGCTTTTATTTTTCTGGGTTGGTTCTTGATGTTGCCGGCCCGGCAGATCTTTTTGCGCGACCTGGGTTTCTGGATGGTTTTTCACGGTTTCAATCTGGCTTTTGGAGGCATTATCGCCGGGGTGCTTACTTCCTCTGGATTTGCCTGGTTTGCCAAATGGATTTATCTGAATGAAACCGCCCGCTTTTTCATCGCCCTTATTAGCGTATTCCTGCTGGGTGTAATCGGCTTGGCTTTGGCGCGGCCGGCCCTGCAAGGAGCTCCTGCCCTCTGGTTTATCCGCGATACGCAGCGCTGGCGTTTTGTTTTAGCCCGCTTACTGTTCCCCTGGCTTGGAAGTGTCTTTCTTTTGTCGCTTTTGCGCCTGCCCGTTCTTCCCTTGCACGACCTTATCCTGCTTTTCACTCCGGGCATAATGCTGGCTGCCATTATCGCCGGGATACAGTCGCACCGGGACTTTGAACTGGAAGCGCAGTTTCTGGATTCTTTGGAAGAGGATGAACAGGATATGGATCTCCGGGAGAGACTGTATGCGCCCCCCAGAAAATATGCGGTTTACTGGGGCTGCTTATTGATCATCTTGCTGGGATCGGTTTTCTACAGGATCATCTTCTCCACCGGAATCATCTTTGGTTGATGATCCGGGGTTCGGGTCTCAATTCAAGCCGGGCTTATTCTACGGCCCAGGTATTGCCGCTGTTCAGCAGATCATCCATTGACTTGTAAGGCGAGTGCGTTTTGGCGTCTGCAATCTGCTGCTCAAGCAAGGCTTCGTAGGTAAGCCGCCGGATACTCCGGATCACACCGAGGGCCATAGGGAATTCCGGAGGGCTCATTCTGGCCAGAGACAGCTGTATACCGGCATCGTCCGACTCCGGGTCGTGGATGAGCAGATCCGCTTCTGAAATCCCGTTTTCTCCTATTTTGACCACCTCCAGATTGTTGCCTTTCAGCCGGATTCCTTTATCTGAATCCTTGCCGAAGATCATTGGTTTTCCGGCCTCAAGGACGATGGTATTGTCGTCGCGGGTTGCTCTACTGGTGACGAGATCGTGCACTTTATTGGCGAAGATCACACAGTTCTGCAGTACCTCCACCAGAGAAGTTCCTTTATGTTTGGCGGCTTCCGTAAAGATTTCGGCCATCATCTTAGGATTGGTATCCAGGGCGCGGGCGAAGAAGGTTCCCTGGGATCCGATGACCAGTTCTCCCGGATTGAATGCCTGCTCAATGGTTCCCTGGGGGGAAGTTTTGGTGATGCTGCCCATCGGGGTGGTAGGAGAGTATTGTCCTTTGGTCAATCCGTATATCTTGTTGTTAAAGAGCAGAATATTGATGTCAATATTTCTGCGCAGGGTATGGATAAAATGATTCCCTCCGATAGCCATACTGTCTCCATCACCCGTGATCATCCATACGCTCAGCTTCGGATTGGCGATTTTGACCCCGGTAGCGATGGCTGCAGCCCTTCCGTGAATACCGTGAATGCCATAGGTGTTCATATAATACGGAAAACGGGAGGAGCATCCGATACCGGAAACCACCACAAAGTCTTCCTTGCGGATACCCAGTTCGGGGAATACCTTTTCCACAGCGTGCAGGATGGCGTGGTCGCCGCAACCCGGGCACCATTTTACCATCTGGTCACTGACGAAATCTTCTTTGGTCAGTTGTAATTCTTGGGTATTGATCATCTCTTCAGCCATTGTCATTCCTCCAGTAAGTGGTTAAATGCCTCGGTGAGCTCTTTTACCATAAAGGGTAAGCCCTGAACTTTATTCAGCTGGTGATATGTATACTGCGGGAAGTTGATTTTCAGATATTTCACCATCTGACCCAGATTGAGTTCACAGACGATGATTTTCTTAAACCGGCCCAGGATTTCCTCTACATTCTCCGGCAGAGGGCAGATATGGCGCAGATGCATCATACTGACTTTCTTTCCTTCTTCCTGCATTTGCTTTACCGCTTCCAGGATCACCCCGTAGGTACTGCCCCAGCTCACCACGAGGAGATCATTCTCGGGCTCTCCGATCACTTCCTGTTTAGGGAGGAAGCGGGCCACCCGGTTTACTTTTTCTTCCCTGAGTTCGCACATCTTTTGGTGATTCAGGGGGTCGTGGCTGACGTGTCCGGTGATGTCTGCTTTTTCAAGTCCGCCAACCCTGTGGCGCAGGCCTTCAGTACCGGGGATGGCCCACATTCTGCGCAGTTTTTCTTCATCCCGGCGGTAGGGTTTGTAATGGGCGTCATTGGCTTCGACAACCGGAGGGGTGATATCTGGCATATCCTTCATCGCAGGAATACGGAACATCTCTGAGCCATTGGCCAGGTAACCGTCAGTCAGGAGGATAACAGGGGTCATATGCTCCAGTGCCAGCTTGGTTGCTTCAAAAGCCCCATAAAAGCAATCGCCGCAACTGGTAGCTGCCAGGATGATGACGGGGGCTTCCCCATTTCTTCCGTACAGCGCCTGGAGCAAATCTGATTGTTCTGATTTGGTGGGAAGGCCCGTAGATGGTCCGCCACGCTGCACATCCACAATCACCAAAGGCAGCTCTGTCATTACGGCCAGGCCGATGGCTTCGCTTTTCAGGCTGAGACCCGGGCCGGAAGTGGTGGTCACTGCCACGGCCCCGGCATAACTGGCCCCGATGGCAGAAACAATGCCGGCAATCTCATCTTCGGCCTGGAATACACGGGCGGAGAATTGCTTATGAAGGGTCAGCTCCTGCAAAATCTCAGAGGCCGGGGTGATAGGATAAGAACCAAGGAAAAGTTCCCTGCCAGCCTTTTCCGCTGCAGCAAGGAAACCCCAGGCCGTAGCCTGGTTGCCGGTGATGTTGCGGTACCGGCCTTTGTCCAGGGGAGCCGGCGAAATATTATAGGTATTGGATAAAACCTCAATGGTATCTGCGTAATTGTAGCCTGCCTGTAAAACACGGGTGTTGGCCTCAATGACCAGCGGATTGGTCTTGAACTTCTTCTTGAACCCGTCCAGGGTCGAGTCAATGCTGATATTGAACAGGTAATACATCAGCCCTAAAGCAAACATATTCCTGGATTTGGTAGCCACTTTATGGTCCACCTTGAGGTCACGCAGGCTTTCCCTTGACAGGCTAGTAATGGGCGCTTTGATCACCCTGTACCCGTCCAGAGAATCACCCTCCAGAGGATTGCTTTCGTAGCCAGCCCGTTCAAAGCCTTTCTCATTGAAGGCATCCACATCCACGATGATGATGCCCCCTTTTTTGGTCCACTTCAGATTGGATTTCAGTGAAGCCGGATTCATCGCCACCAGCACATCTGCCAAATCTCCAGAGGTGTAAATCTCTTTGGCTCCAATGTGTACCTGATATCCGGATACCCCGGCCACCGTACCCTGAGGTGCCCTGATTTCAGAAGGATAATCAGGAAAAGTAGCAAAAACATTTCCTTCAAATGCAGCAGCATCCGAGAAGAGAGAGCCCGTAAGCTGCATCCCGTCTCCGGAATCTCCTGCAAATCGGATTACAACATCCTCAAGTTCAACGACTTGATTTAGTCTTTGACCCATTTTTTTGAAATTTGATTTCGGGCAAAGTTACGGGTATTATGGTATCCCGCTTAATAATTGCCCATAATTTTGCTTGATTGATTATCAGTACTTAATTAAAAATCTATATGTGTTGGATGAGGGAAGAGTATCTTGTTAAAGGTTTGATAAACAGGATTATATCTGATTGTTAAGAAATAGTGAAGGGAGCTTCTTATGCTATCTTCCGGCTTTCGGAGAGGGTGTAATTTGGAAAGGCTCTAAATATTCCGGGGCATTTTTTCGAATCAACAAGCACGCTCAGCCTCACAAGCCATAAGGATGGGGAAAAAGTACACCCGATCCAAAGGGAAATCACCCCTTTGAACAAATTGACTCCAGAGGCATTTAGGCAGGGTCAACAGAGTGGGGCGAAGTTTTATAGAGATTGGAATTATATCTGTAATTTTGCATATATTTTGAAGCGCGGAGTCTAATGGAATCATCTTATCTCAGCCAGGCAGAGGCAGCAGTCATCGACGCATATTACCAACAATGGCGTGAGGATCCTGCCTCGGTAGACGGAAGCTGGCAAAAGTTTTTCGAGGGTTTTGAATTTGCCCGGACGGATTTTGGAGCAGATAAAGACGCCCGTTACGGGATGCCGGATGAGTTTAAGGTCATTAACCTGATTAATGCCTATCGTCAACGGGGTCATCTTTTTACCCTTACCAACCCGGTCCGTACCCGAAGGTCATATATGCCCACCCTGGACCTCGAGAATTTCGGATTAAAGGATAGTGATCTGAAACGTCCGTTCCACGCCGGGAAAGAGCTTGGACTGGGAACCTCAACACTTGAAACCATTCTTGAGCACCTGAACGAAACCTATTGCCGCCACATCGGGGCTGAATATTTTTACATACGCCGGGTGGAGATTAATCAGTGGCTTCGCAACAGAATGGAGTCTACACGAAATCGACCTGCCTTTTCGGCCGGGCAATGCGAACACCTCCTTTACAAACTGAGTGAAGCGGTATATTTTGAGAAATTCATCCATAAAAAGTTTCCCGGACAGAAGCGTTTCAGCCTGGAAGGGGCTGAAGCCCTGATACCGGCGCTGGATGCCGTGCTGGAGCACGGAGCGGAAATGGGGAATCAGGAATTTGTGATAGGAATGGCCCATAGGGGCCGCCTGAACGTCCTGGCCAATATCCTGGGAAAATCCACCACCGCAATTTTTACCGAGTTTGAAGGGAAAGCCTACGAAGATGCGCTTTTACTGGGTGATGTGAAATATCACCTGGGCTATACCTCAGAGCGGACCACCCAGTCCGGGAAGCAGATCAAACTGACCCTGGCACCCAATCCCTCTCATCTTGAAGCGGTAGCTCCTGTAGTTCAGGGTATTGTTCGGGCTCGCATCGATCACCTCTACCAGGGGAATCAGGAAAAGATCACGCCAATCCTTATCCACGGGGATGCTTCAATTGCAGGCCAGGGAGTGGTATATGAAATGCAACAGATGTCAGAGTTGCGTGGTTATGCTACGGGCGGAACCATTCATCTGGTCATCAATAACCAGGTTGGATTCACAACCAATTACCTCGATGCACGCTCCAGTACTTATTGCACAGATGTGGCCAAGGTAACGCAGTCGCCCGTCTTTCACGTGAACGGGGATGATGTGGAATCGCTGGTGTACACCATTAACCTGGCTATGGAATTCAGGGCTCGATTTAAGAGAGATGTGTTTATAGATATGCTTTGCTATCGTAAGTATGGACACAATGAAAGCGATGAGCCCCGGTTTACTCAACCCTTGCTCTATAAGGCCATAGAGAAGCATCCCGATCCGCTTCAGATTTATGGACAACAGCTGATCGATCAGCAAGTGCTGGATATGGAAAGGGTAGAGCAAATCAAGGAGGTGATCAATCAAAAACTCGAAGCCAGCCTCAGTGAAGCCAGACAGAAAGAAAAGGCCAGCCTGACCTCTTTCCTGGCCAAAACCTGGAAAGATATCCGCAAAGCCAGGGCAGAGGATTTCGATTATTCACCGGATACCGCGGTGGCGGAAGATATTCTGAAAAGCATTGCGCATCGTATCACCCGGGTTCCGGAAGACATATCGCTTTTCCGTAAGATTGTTCGTCTTCAGCAGGAAAGACACGATATGGTTTTCAAGCACGATCGGCTGGACTGGGCGATGGGAGAATTGCTGGCCTACGGGAGCCTCTTGAAAGAAGGCGTTCCGGTGCGTCTGTCGGGCCAGGATGTGGAAAGGGGTACTTTCTCGCATCGCCACGCTGTACTCACACAGGAAGACAGCGGTGAAGCCTTTATCCCCCTGAATCAGCTCGACGATCAACACGCTCACCTGGACATTATCAACAGCCCGCTTTCCGAATATGGCGTTCTCGGATTTGAATATGGTTATGCACTCACCTCTCCCCATTCTCTGACGATCTGGGAAGCACAGTTCGGTGATTTTAACAATGGGGCACAGATCATCATCGACCAGTTTATCAGCAGTGCCGAAGACAAATGGAATGTGATGAACGACCTGGTGCTGCTGCTTCCTCACGGTTATGAAGGACAAGGGCCTGAACATTCCAGTGCCCGGATGGAGCGTTTCCTGGATATGTGTGCCGATCTGAATATGCAGGTGGCCAATCCCACCACCCCGGCCAATTTCTTCCATCTTCTTCGCCGCCAGCTGAAGCGCCCTTTCAGAAAACCGCTTATCGTATTCACCCCCAAAAGCCTGCTGCGCCATCCTCACTGTGTTTCTTCACTGCAGGATTTCATCCAGGGTGGTTTTCGTGAAGTGATCGATGATGATGCGGTGGAAGCGAAAGGGGTTCGGAAAATGGTTTTCTGTAGCGGGAAGCTGTATTATGAGCTGATAGAGGAAAGAGAAAAGCGCCAGGCCTGGGATACTGCAATTGTGCGAATCGAACAGCTGTATCCCCTTCCGGAAAAGCAGCTTCAGGCTATTGTGGAGCGCTATCCCAACGCCTATAAGTATATATGGTCGCAGGAAGAACCGGCCAATATGGGTGCCTGGAGCTACCTGAAGCGCAAATTCAAGGTCGTAGACTTGATGCTGGTAGCCCGGCCAGAAAGCGGAAGCCCTGCCACAGGATCGCCATCCCTGCACCGTCGCCGCCAGGAAAAGATCCTGGAGAAAACTTTTTCCGGCTGCACCTGCGAGCGGGTGAATGAAGAATGTAAAATGCTGTGTGCACCCAAGGAATGGACTTTTGTGAGCCGTCTTCAGCCGCGAGATGTCAACGAAGCAGATTCCCTAATCGAAAACCCAACATCCCCCTGATAAGATGAAAATTGAGATCAAAGTTCCCAGCCCCGGAGAGTCTATCACACAGGTGCAATTGGCAGCCTGGCTGGCAGAGGAAGGCGATTATGTGGATAAAGACCAGGAAATTGCCGAGATCGATTCGGACAAGGCCACCCTCAGTATCTCAGCCAGCGAAAGCGGAAGCCTGCACAGGCTCGTGGAGGAAGGGGATACCATCGCTGTGGATGCGATCATTGCACACATTGATACCGAGGCAAGGCCGAAGAAAACAAGGCAACAAGCCGCCCCGAAGGAAGAGAAAGAGGAGATACAGGAAACACCCGTAGACCTTAGTTCCAAAGATGCTGACGCCGGGCAAAAACAGGAAGCCAAATCCGGGCAGGCAGAAGCAGCCCAAGATATGGAGGAAGGCCCTCATTTTTCTCCCCTTGCGCGCAAACTGATGAAGGAAAAAGAACTCAACTCCTCCGAATTCATCGAATGGTTGCGCAGGCAAAGGGTAGGCAGGGAGGATGTGGAAGCTTTTGCCGCCAGCGGGACAGGTGCTGCGAAAACATCATCTGCGATAAGCCCGCAATGGGGTGGGGGAAGAGCGATCGAGCGCAAAAAACTGACCACCCTGCGGATCAAATTGGCAGAGCGACTGGTTGCGGTGAAGAATGATACGGCAATGCTGACCACCTTTAATGAGGTGGATATGTCGGGTATTATGGTCCTGAGAAAGAAATACAAAGAACGCTTTATTGAAACCCACGGCCTGGGAATTGGATTTATGTCCTTCTTTACCAAAGCCGTAACCATCGCCCTCCACGATTTTCCCCAGGTGAATGCGATGATAGAAGGTGAAGAACTCATCTTACACGATTATGCCGATATCGGGATCGCAGTAAGTACCCCCAAAGGGCTGATGGTACCAGTAATCCGGAATGCGGAAGTGATGAGCCTGGCCGGGATAGAAGAGGCCATCAGAAAGATGGCGGAAAAGGCCCGAAACAATAAAATCACCCTGGATGATATGAAGGGGGGCACCTTTACCATTACCAATGGGGGCGTGTTCGGAAGTATGCTTTCCACGCCTATCCTGAATCCGCCGCAGAGTGCCATCCTCGGAATGCACAATATTCAGGACAGGCCGGTAGCCGTGAACGGTAAAGTGGAAATCCGCCCGATGATGTATGTGGCCCTTTCCTACGACCACAGGGTGATCGATGGTAAGGAGAGCGTGAGTTTTCTGGTCAGGGTGAAAGAACTGCTCGAGCATCCTGTAAAAATGTTGCTGGGTGGGCAGGACCCGGAAGAAATGCTGCTGGATATCTGATCAATTTTCAGGCTGTATCCTATAAGAATGTACATCCTGCTGGAAGGCAACAGTTAAGGAATTGCCCAATCCTGTGATGGGTTTTGTAACTTTGCTGCTTAGCTTCTGAACGAATGCGGAGAAAAGTTGACTTTCTTGTGATCGGTTCCGGGATCGCCGGCCTCAGTTTTGCCCTCAAGGTGGCCCCATACGGGAAAGTGCTCATTGTTACAAAGGATGAGGCGGTGGAGAGTGCCACACGCTATGCCCAGGGAGGGATTGCAGCCGTGATGTATAGTCCGGATACCTACGAAAAACACATCCGCGATACGATGATCGCCGGAGATGAGCTCAGCGATGAACGTATCGTCAGGATGACCATCACCGAGTCAACCGAACGGGTGAAAGAACTCATATCCTGGGGGGCGGAATTTGATAAGAACAAGGACGGGGTGTATGCCCTTGGCCGGGAAGGAGGACATTCGGAAAAACGCGTGCTCCATCACAAAGACAGCACCGGCCTGGAGATAGAACAAACCCTCCTGGAACAGGTGAAGGCGCATCCCAGCATCGAGTTGCTGGAGAACCATTTCACCATTGATATTCTTACCCAGCACCATCTTGGTATAGAGATCAGAAGAAGCAGCTCCTACATCAACTGCTACGGCGCATACGTGCTGGATAGCTTCAGCGGTGAAATCCATACCATTCTGGCAAAAATGACGATGCTTGCCACCGGTGGCGCAGGAAATGTATATGCTACCACCACCAATCCGGCCGTGGCTACCGGAGATGCCGTAGCGATGGTTTACCGGGCAAAAGGGAAGGTAGATAAAATGGAGTTCTTTCAGTTCCATCCAACTGCATTGCACTTCCCTGAGGAGCGCCCGGCTTTTCTGATCACCGAGGCCCTGCGCGGTGCAGGGGCGATACTCAAAACCATTGATGGAACCCCCTTTATGCTGAAGTATGATGCGCGGGAATCTCTCGCGCCCCGCGATATCGTGGCCAGGGCCATCGACAATGAGATGAAGATCCGCGGGGATGATTGTGTTTATCTGGATGCCCGACATCTCCCAAAGGATCTGCTCTTGCAGGATTTTCCCCGCATCTATGCCAAATGCCTGAGCATAGGCATCGATATCAGCAAGGATATGATCCCTGTGATCCCTGCCGCCCATTATATGTGCGGAGGCATCACGGTGGATGAATTCTCCCGCACTTCCATCGACCATCTCTATGCTTCCGGCGAATGCGCTTCCACCGGCCTGCACGGCGCCAACCGCCTTGCCTCCAATTCCCTGCTTGAAGCCCTGGTCTTTTCCCACCGCGCCAGCCAGGATGCCGTCAGCCGATTCAGCGATATCCAGTTTTGCGAAGAGATCCCCGACTGGGATGCCAGCGGAACCACCCATAATGAGGAAATGATCCTGATTACCCAATCGCTCAAGGAATTGCAGTCGATTATGACCAGTTATGTGGGTATTGTACGCTCCAATCTACGACTCAAGCGGGCGCTGGACCGACTGGCGATTTTGTATCGAGAAACCGAGGCACTATACAATGCCTCGGTATTGGATATGAAGATATGCGAGTTACGGAATTTGATCAATATTGGTTATCTGATCATTAAGATGGCCCAGGAAAGAAAAGAAAGCCGCGGACTCCATTTCAATGTGGATTATCCGAAGGTTGCCCATCCTGAGCCTTTTCAGAACGGACACGAATTATAGCTCAGATTATGGCCCTAATAAGATCAGTGAAAGGAGTAAAGCCCGTATGGGGAAAGGATTGCTTTCTGGCCGATAATGCTACCCTTACCGGTGATGTGGTGATGGGTGAAGGATGCAGCGTGTGGTTCAATGCAGTCATCCGGGGCGATGTACACCATATCCGCATCGGGAATAAAGTGAATATTCAGGATGGAGCCATTATCCACTGTACCTATCAGAAAGCCCCCACCAATATTGGAAATAATGTATCGATCGCCCACCGTGCCATTGTGCACGGCTGTACTATTCACGACAATGTGCTGATCGGTATGGGTGCCATCATTATGGATGGTGCGGTGATAGAAAGCAATTCCATCGTAGCTGCAGGCGCCCTGGTAAAGCAGGGAATGATCGTCAAATCGGGAAGCGTAGTGGCAGGGGTACCTGCAGTGAAGATCCGGGAGATCAGTCCCGAACTCCTGGAAGGGGAAGTGATGCGGATTGCGAACAGCTACCAGATGTACGCTTCCTGGTATGATGAGGACTAAGTAACCCCCTCCAGAAGACGATAGAGGCATAGCCCTTTTTACTCTTGCTGTATGCTGTATGCTCTTGCAGCCTAAAGTGCCAGCCCGCTTGAGTTTGGAGTTTGAGGAGGAGTGTGGAGGAGTGATGTTGGCCTGCTCACGATGCTTCCTCCGGAATCTCCACCCCATCGCCCTGCAAACCAAGATAACGACGGGCCCACCACACCGTGACATAGATCAGGGGCGTATCTGAAATGGCCACTAAGACCTTAAAGAAGAAGCCATTCCACAGCAAGACCCAGAAGCGTTCCCAATCCAATACCCCAAAGCTGCATAAGAGTATAAGGGTCAGCGCGGTATCCACAAACTGGGAGGTAAAGGTAGAGGCATTGTTCCGAAGCCAAAGGTGACGGCCACGGGTAAGGCGTTTCCAGAAATGGAATAATTGAACATCAATCAGCTGGGCGCAGAGGTAAGCTGCCATCGATGCACCCACCCCAATGAAGGTTACCCCGAACATCGTATGAAACTGTGTGTCGCTGATGGGCGACCAGGGTGCTGCCACGGCGGCATCCGACACCAGGATGATGCCCAGTGTGAACAGGCTGGCAAACAAACCGGCCAGTACCACCTGGTTGGCCTTCTTCCTGCCATACAATTCGGAAATCACATCGGTCACAAAGAAAGTGACCGGATAGGGCAGGATTCCTACGGAGAGTTCAAAAACGTGAAACCCGACATCCCAGTGGAAGAACTTCTGAAAGATAAGGTTGCTGGTGACCAGTGCGGAGATGAATATCCCGGTCAGGATCAGGTACACAGCCTGGGTTTTCTGACGATGCCGGGGATCCATTAGCAGGGGATTATTGCTCGGATGAGCCTTCTGCATTGAAGTAAAGCAGCTCCTGGCTTTCTTCATCGAAGAAGCTGAGGCCTTCCGCATCGAGGCGGAAGAAGGCTACTTTTTCCAGGGCCCGCACAAAGCGGCTTTCGGTTTCCATCTCAGGACAGGCCATACGGGTGCTTGCCAGCGACAGAAAACGCAGCCGGTCGGCGCCTTCCGCCACAAATCCTCCGCTATAGCGATTACAGCCTCCTGTCCCTTGCACCTGCATCTGAACCGGATCGAAGCGCATTGTGGGGAGCTTGTCCTGATTTGGTTCCGAAAGAACCTGGGTTTCCAGCCTGCGAAGCTTCCATTCTGTTTGCCAAAGCCGGGCATCCCACAGATGCAGGCGGTAACGATCCGCCAGGGCTCCTTCAATCGTCTTGCCCGAGGCATCCAGCTGAAGCAGCACATTTTCCCCTACCTGGTATGCTTGCCCTTCCGTACCATCGGCATTCCTCAGCAGCACCGCACTGCCCCGGGCGTCCCAGATGAACTGTCCGCTGTCGCGAAAGATCTCAGCCCCTTTGCCCTGGTAGCGGTCCGACCTGAAAAACTGTCCGTTCTCCCTAAGCTCAAGATGGGTTTGAATGCCTTCACAATCGGCGCAGGGAAGCAGTCCAAAGTAATGCCCCGCCCAGTCGAGGGATGTGCGGCTCTGGTGCACATCCGGAGCCTGCAGCGTTTCTGCTTCCGTCTTTTCCTGCGTATTCTTTTGCTGGCAGGAGAACATAAAAAGGCTTAGCAATACAATGAAAAGAGCATACTTGTGCATACGGCGCTGGTTTTGGAGGGACTAAAATAGGGAGATTTCTGAATGTGATGAAAAGGGCCACCTGAGCGCCTTCTTTTTCATCCTCCCCTGAATGACTTATCTTTGCTGACCCAATCCCTGTTTCCCTTGAAAATACTGGTAATCAGTAATTATAATGACTTTCACACCGTCAGGCCTGAAGCTGAGATTTTTCTGCATCTCGCGCAAAAAGGCTTTGATATCACTGTGATGACTTTTGGTGGCAGCGACTATGCCCGTTGTTTTGCGGAGGCAGGGATCAGGGTGATTGATTTTCATCCACGGCATAAATTCAGCCGGAAGGAGGCCCTTATCATCCGGCAGGAACTGATCCGCGGGGACTATGATGTGCTGCATCTTTTCAATAGTCAGGCGACGGTCACCGGCCTGCGGGCAACGCGGGGGCTGCCGGTAAAAGTAATACTGTACCGCGGCTACACCGGCAATATCCAATGGTGGAACCCTGCGGCCTATCTAAAATATCTTCACCCGCGTGTGGACAAGGTAGTGTGCAATTCCTCCGGGGTGGAGGCTTTGTTGCAGCGGCAATGGACTTTTCGCAATGACAAGGCTGTGACTATCCTGAAAGGCCATCGGCCGGAATGGTATGCGGACATTGATCCTGCTTCGCTGGAGCGCTTTGGGGTGGAGGAAGGAGACCTCGTGCTGGTATGTGTGGCGAACAACCGCCGGATGAAAGGCGTGCCTTTTTTGCTGAAAGCTTTCAGGCATCTGCCTCCCGGACTGCCTGTACAGTTGATTTTGGCGGGGAGGGATATGGACAGTCCTTCTAATCTGCGTATTGTCAGGAAGACGGCCTATGCCGGGCGCATTCATTTTCCGGGTTTTATTCCGGAGGTTTTGCGGACGGTGGCGGCAGCGGATGTTTTTGTGTTGCCCAGCCTGTTTGGAGAGTCGATCACCAAATCGGCCATTGAAGCGATGAGCCTGGGGCTTTGTCCGCTGATCACCGATATTCCGGGCAATGTGGAGTTGGTGGAGGATGGGAAGAACGGGCGAGTGGTGCCGGCCGGCGATGCCCGGGCCCTGGCGGGAGCCATTATGGATATGGTGAAGGATCGTGAAACTTGCCGCCGTTTTGGCGAAGCGGCCCGCCGTCATATTGCCGAGAATCTACATCACGATGCCACCGTGGAGGGATATCTTCGAATGTACCCTAGCCTTGATTTATAAAGTCTCTTGCCTGGACGCACTGGATAGAGTAGAACCTGTATGCTCTTGCTGTATGCTCTTGCATTAAATAATTCTCCTACATATCCCGCAGAAACCTGGCAGAGCGCAGCCATTTTTACCACAGATTTTCACAGATTTTCACAGATTGAAATTGGGAGTATCATCACGGATTATCTGGGGTAATTGATGATTCTTACGCTGATCAATTTTTTATATGGCTGATGTTATTGGTGATGGTGAGAAAAACCACAAAGCCACTGAGGGCACTAAGGAACACTAAGTTGGAAGTACCGATATCCATAGTGCTTCTAAGTGTTCTTCGTGCCTCAGTGGTAAATCTGTCCAATAAGGCCCAACCCTTAGCAAAGTATCAGGTAGGAAAGGTCTTTCAAGGTTTTAACGCAGAGGCGCAAAGAATACGCGAAGAGCGCAAAGGGGTTTCTCTCTGCCTACCGGCAGACAGGCTTCTCCTCAACAATTCGCACTCGCACTCGCCCTCGCACTCGCCCTTGTTTTTTAACCATAATGGACACAAGGAAAACACAAGGTTCACCAGGGCGGCCGACTTTGCCGCATCCTCCGGGAAGCTCTGTGCCTTCTTCGTGCACCTCAGTGTAATAAATAATTAAAAAACAAAGGCTTACACGGAGATCCCAGAGGAGTCACAGAGGTGCACCGAGCAGTTTTTCTTCTCTCCTCCCTAATAAATTCTGACTTCTGCCTTATCGAGGCTCGTCCTCCGATCTTCAAAATATTCGGTCGCAATGTTGGCTTTTCCTTCACAATGGGCTGAGGAAGCCTTCCGACAGCACACCCAAGCCGCTGGTGGCCTCATTGCAGCAAAACCACATACCCGATGCGTACTTCCTCTGTCTGACTTTGAGCCAGGCGGTATTCAATACGGTAAACATAAGAAGTCACAGGGCAGGGCTTTCCCTGGTATTGTCCATCCCAGGGTTCATCCAGGCTGTTTGATTCATAAATCTGTTGTCCCCAGCGATTGAAGATCAGAAGGTGATAATATTCCACACAGGACCCCTTTACCTCAAAATGCTCGTTGAGCCCATCACCATTGGGTGAAAAGGCATTGGGAATGTATAATCCACAATCGCAATCGATAAAGTGGATATCCACACTGTCGCGGACATTGCCGCAAAGATGCGGTACTTCTACCCAGTACATTCCGCCCTGACTCACCATTATGCCCTGACCGGTATCCCCCGTATTCCAAAGCGGGGATGAGAATGCCGAGTCAATACCCAGCAGGAAACTCACCCCGAGACAGAAGGTGGTGTCTGGGCCCAGGTAAGGATTGGGCAAAGAATGTACCCCCACCACGATGCTGTCGCGGCCATAGCAAAGTCCTTGCTGTGCAACGACCCAATAGGTTCCGGCCTGGGAAACTGTAAAGGTTTGCAATGTGGAAGAATCCTGCCAAAGGAAGGCATCTGCACTGAGCCCGGCATTCAGAAGCAATGTTTCGCCCGGACAAATCAGGGTATCGGGGCCAAGGTTGACCTGTGGAACAGCATCGTAGCTGATATACACAGAGTCTGAAGCGCTACAGCCATTAATGCTCACTTCCACGCGGTAAAGTCCTGCCTGGGTCACCACATAGTCTTGTCCGGTATGGCCATCCTGCCACAGGTAAGTGGCGCCGGGGGTGCTGGCAGTGAGGATCAGGCTGTCACCCTCACAAAGTGTGGTGTCCGCCCCGAGCTCCACAATGGGCATTGCCTGATAATCCACGGTAATGGTATCCAGATTGCTGCATCCACCAAGGCTCACCCTTACCCAGTACATACCGGCCAGGGAAACGAGATACTGTGGAAAGGTGGTGCTGTCGTGCCAAAGATATGCTGCACCTCCCAGGCCTGCATCCAGGAGAATCACCTCCCCATCGCAGAGCAGGGTATCATTGCCCAGATCAAGGGGTACGAGATGAGAGGCATTGGAAAGAAAGTAGGGCGTATTCGAACTTCCGGTGCAGCTTCCGTTTATGAGTCCAAGCGTGCTTTGTGCACTGCTTGACACCCCCAATCCTGTGCCGCTTCCGGTCTGGTCCATACTATAATAAGCGACCAGTCCTGCCTCGTTTCCATTGAGCGGAATGAGGTAGCGCGCCGCGATATCGCTGGCTGAGACAGCATAGTCCCATATCCGCACCTCATCGATTCTTCCTGTGAAATGGCCCCAGTAAGAATTGCTGATGTCGCGGTACACGCCAATTCTGAATGGTTCCTGGTTCTGAAGTATGGGGCTGTAGCTTCCCTGTATCAATTGACCTGTCACTGCCTGGCCATCGACGTAGAGGCTGACCCCGGTGCTGGTATGTACCGCCGCAACGTGATACCATTGGTTTGGCTGGATGAGTGGGAGGGATGATTCGTACACCCTGGCTCCGTTTCCGCATCCATCAAGGTCCCATCCCCAGCGTAGCTTGCCATTGTAGATGGTGAGATAATATGCATTCTGTTCACTGCCGCCGCACCACCATTTGTTCAGGATGAAGTTGTTTCCGTCAACCTTGCAGGGGAAAACCCAGGCTTCGGCTGTCATTGCTCCGGATGGGTTCAGAAGGGCGTGGTGGGGAAAGCTGGCGAAATCGGTGCTGCCGTTAAGTACCAGGGAGTTCCCGGGGGGCTGGGCAGATAGGAAGGGGCTGCATAGCAGGAGCAACAGGCCCAGGGCCTTTCCTGCGACTCTATGGTTAATAATGCGGCTCATACACCTTGCGGTAAAGCGAAGCAATTTAGTGTTTTTTGATGCAAGCACACAAATCCTGTATGCTGTTGCTCTATGCTCTTGCATTTAATAATTCTTCCGCTGATCAATTTTTTATGTGGCTGGTGTTTAGGTGTTATGGTAAGAAAAGCCACTAAGTCACTGAGGGCACTAAGGAACACTAAGTTGGAAGTACCGATATTCTTAGTGCTTCTGAGTGTTCTTCGTGCCTTAGTGTTAGATCTGTCCAATAGGGACCAAGCCTTAGCAAAGTATCAGGTAGGAAAGGTCTTCGAAGGTTTTAACGCAGAGGCGCAAAGGGGTTCGCAAAGCGGTTATTCCTACCTCTCCAGCTTATGACTTCTTACTTCTTCCTTATGAATTATGACTTAAAAGGGCTCCCCTTCGGGGTCTTCGAAATTCGTGCTCGCGCTCGTATTCGTACTTTTTTTAACCGCAGGGATCGCAAAGAAGACGCAGTGGGCGCGAAGGGGTTTCTCCCTTGCCCCACCTTATGACTTCTTACTTATTCCTTATGAATTATGACTTAAAAGGGTTCCCTCTTCGGGGTCTTCGAAATTCGTGCTCGCGCTCGTATTCGAGCTTTTTTTTAACCGCAGGGATCGCAAAGAAGACGCAGTGGTCGCAAAGGGGTTTCTCCCTTGCCCCACCTTATGACTTCTTACTTATTCCTTATGAATTATGACTTAAAAGGGCTCCCTCTTCGGGGTCTTCGAAATTCGTGCTCGCGCTCGTATTCGAGCTTTTTTTTAACCGCAGGGATCGCAAAGAAGACGCAGTGGGCGCAAAGGGGTTTCTCCCTTGCCCCACCTTATGACTTCTTACTTATGACTTCTGCCTTAAATGGAATTTTCCCCCACACTCATCTTTTACCCTGAGCGCTTGCCCCGAGCGAAGCCGAGGGGCAGCCGAAGGGTCACACTCCACACTGTTTTCTCGCCCTGACGGGCAAAAAAAAGCCCACCATAAATAGCAGACTTTCTCCTGTTGCCCGACCAGGGCTCGAACCTGGACTCTTCTGATCCAGAGTCAGACGTGTTGCCAATTACACCATCGGGCAATGAGGGGGCAAATTTAATAACATTTCCATTAAACAGAAAAAGCCACAGGGCTTTTCTGCGGATTATCTAAATTCGTCCCGTGCTTGACAATAATATCACCGGAATTTTTAAGCTGAGTCTTGCCTTTGGCAAACAGCAGCTCTTTCATAATGCAGACCTTAGCATCCGGCAGGGAGAAAAGGTTTGTATCACCGGCCCTTCCGGCAGTGGGAAAACCACTTTCCTCAACCTTTTGATGGGATTTCAGCAAGCTTCAGAAGGAGAGGTCAGAATCCTTGGAACCCTCCTGAGAGAAGACAATGTCAAGGAAGTCCGGGCAAAAATGGCCTGGCTTCCTCAGGAAATATCTGTCGATGCGGAAACAGGCCGGGAATTACTGATGCTTCCTTTTTCCTTCCGACAGAACAGGAAGCACAAACCTGAGGAAGATCGTATTGCCTCTCTCTTAACCTCCCTGAACCTGGAAACCGACCTGCTGGAGCAGAAGACCGATACATTGTCAGGAGGGCAGAAGCAAAGACTCGCATTGGCATCCTGCCTCCTGCTACAGAAACCCCTTCTGCTGCTGGATGAACCCAGTTCAGCCCTCGACGATGCCTCGGTAGATGCCGTGGCAGATGCCCTGGAGGCCCTTCCCGATACTACCCTCATCACCGTATCGCACGACGAACGCTGGTTCCGTCGGATGGAGAGGATCATTAAAATCGAACAAATACAGGGAACAGATGGACACAACCTTTGATATTTCGTGGTTCAATCTGGCCCTGGGCTACCTCTTGCTGGCCATCCCCCTGGCGATCTTCCGGCATTATAAAACAGGCCTGGTATGGGATACCTTGTGGGCTGCCATTAGGATGACCATTCAGCTTCTGATGGTCGGGGTGTATCTTGAATATCTCTTCCGTTGGAACAATGCCTGGGTGAATATGGGTTGGGCGATGGCAATGATCATCGTAGCGGCTTTTACCAATATCCGGCGCAGCAAGCTGAACCTGCGCCTCTTCCTGCTCCCCTTGTCCGTGGCCTTGCTGGCCGGCCTCTTCCTGGTGGACCTTTGGTTTCTGGGCGTGGTCATCCGCCTGGATTATTTCTTCGAGTCGCGCTACTTTATTCCAATTACCGGAATGTTGTTGGGCAATTGTTTGAAAACCAATGTAATCGGATTGAATGCCTATTTTCGGGGGCTTAGAAAGCAGCAAATAACCTACCGCTATTTTCTTGCCAATGGTGCCAGCCGCAACGAAGCCCTGGCCCCTTTCATCCGCACTGCCCTTCAGGAAGCTTTCAACCCCAGTATCGCGACGATGGCCGTAATGGGACTGATCGCCCTGCCCGGCACAATGACCGGCCAGATCCTCGGCGGATCCAGCCCGGTAGTCGCCATCAAGTATCAGATAATGCTGATGATCACTGTTTTCGTTTCCTCGATGGTTTCGATGATGCTCACCATAATGCTTGCCAATCGCTTCGCTTTCGATCGTTTCGATGTTTTCCGGGTGCAGACCGTCCTGACGCAAAAATCCCCCAAAGGATCACACTGAACAAAGTGGTGTTCCGGGAGTTTTAGTCTCTAAAATACCCAATGAAATACCGATGGCCCCTGTTTTGGGGACTGATGCTGTTGATAAGCGTCACAGCGAGTTGCCAGACAGAGAAAAGCAGAAAGGATAATCAAGCAATGGAACAGGAAATGGGTAAGGGAGAATTCCTCACCTGGGGAGAGGTGATGCGTTATGCCCGCAAAGGCAGTCCCCCTCCGGATCGAAGGGTGGAGAAGAGCGATGCGGAATGGCGCAGCCTGCTTACGGAAGAAGAATACCGGATCACCCGGCAGAAAGGAACGGAAAGGGCTTTTACCGGAGCCTATTGTGAAAGTTTTGTTCCCGGGCGTTATGCCTGTCGGTGTTGCGGAACGGAATTATTTGATGCGGAAGAAAAGTTTGAGTCGGGTACAGGCTGGCCCAGTTTTACACAGCCGCTTACAAACAATGTGGTCAAATATGAAATGGATAAAAGTTTTGGGATGGTCAGGGTGGAGATCCTTTGCAATGTTTGCGATGCCCATCTGGGCCACGTTTTTCCTGATGGCCCCGGGCTTGGTGGCCTGCGGTTCTGCACCAACTCCGCCAGTCTCCGCCGAATTGAGACAGGAACAAATGAATCAAACTGAGGGTGAGGATATGAGATTAGCGACCCTGGGAGGTGGATGTTTCTGGTGTACGGAAGCAGTATTTCTCCAGTTGAAAGGCGTGCATAAGGTGGTGTCAGGATATAGTGGTGGAATGATCCCCAGCCCTACCTACCGTGAAGTGGTGAGCGGCCGTACAGGCCACGCCGAGGTGATCCAGGTCACCTTCGACCCCAAAGTCCTGGCTTACACCGACCTGCTGCGGGTGTTCTTTGGTACCCACGATCCCACCACCCTCAACCGGCAGGGGGCTGACGTAGGAACCCAGTATCGATCAGTAATCTTCTTTCACGATGAGGTTCAGCAGCAAGAAGCCCTGGAAGTAATCGCTGAAGCACAGCAGTTTCTGGATGATCCCATCGTCACGGAGCTTAGTCCATATAAAGTCTTCTACCCCGCAGAGGATTACCATCAGAACTATTTTGAGCAGAACCCAAACCAGGCCTACTGTCAGTTTGTGATTGCCCCAAAGCTGGAGAAGCTGCGCAAACATTATTCGAAATATCTGGAGTAAAGGCGGCTGGCTGAAAAGAGCCTGTCTATCTGAGCATAAAGCAAAGCGGCCTCCCCATCGATCTGGAGAGGCCGCTTGCGTTTACAAATACCAGGCAGTCTATTCCTTAATAATCCTAAGGCTCTGCTGCACCATTCCCTTCTCTGTTTCCTGTGTCAGGCGCAACATATAGACCCCGGGCGCCAGGTTTCGGGAGTCCAGGCTGAACTGGTGGCTTCCGGCCACTTTGAACGCATCGACCAGGGTTTGGCTTTTCTGTCCCAGTGCATTGAACAACTCTAAGCTGACCCTCCCGTCCAGGGGTAAGGTAAATTTCACTGCCGTAGCCGTAGTGAAAGGATTAGGCACGACCCTCAGGGAGGGTTCAGCAGAGAGGAGTGTGAGTTTAGGGATGCTGTACTCCATCGCAATGGGCTCAGCATTGATATCGGCCAGCTGACTTTCCGAAGAAACCCTGAGGGTCAGGCTATGGTCCTGGTTCCAAGCCTCTTTCAATGGAGCAGCCAGCAGGTAGAGAATGGGTTTCTGTTGCTCGATTTGTATGGGTTCCAGATCGAACCAGGATACGCGGATACTCCCATTCTGGATGTTCACCAGAAGGTCTTTGTCAGATTCCCCAGCCAGGATGACGTCTTTTACCGCCAGCAATTCTACCGGATAGTCCATTCGAATAGACAACGCTGCCACCCGGGCACTGCGTTCGGCAAATACCGGGATTTTGATCGCCTCCTCCGAGGTGGCGATGATTTCTCCCTCCTGCTTCAGATCCTGGACAAAGAATGTTTTCAATGGATCGAAGGAAGCATTCACATCCCCGTAGCAGAGTGCCTGAATATGGGCGATCTGAGAGCTTCCATCGACCGGGATAATAACATCCGGGGCGATAAATGCCCACCGTCCGGAGGGGAAGGTGTATGCGGGATTGACAAAATGCAATGCAATGCCATAGGCATCGGTGGCATTGACCATTCCCGAAGCATTCACATCGGCAGCCTTCAGGGCGATTGGCCCCAGAGAAGTGAGCCCGGTGAAATGCTGCATCGATAAAAGGGCATCGGTAGCATTGATGCCACCGGGGATGTCATTGAATGCAGGCAGCAGGGTATAATTTCCTGGAGGAATACTACTGAAGAGATAGCCTCCATCGGCACCGCTGGTGGTTTGCGCCAGGGTGTTTCCCTGATCATCTTTCAAAGACAGATCCACCCCGGCCAGGGGGAAGGGCTGGCTGCTTTGGTACTGAACCGTTCCGCCAATGCTTCCAAACTTCAGGGGGATGACATTAACCAGAGCCAGGCCATATCCGATATCGCCGCATCCGGCCGAGTCGGTCACCCAGGTGATGGTATAGGTGGTGGTGTCTGTGGGCGAGACCGGAATATGCATACTGTAGCCCATCACATTGTCAAAGAGGGTTTCGCTGGTACCATCGGAGAGCCCAAAGCGGAAGGGAGGGGTTCCGGTCAGGGAAACCTCCAGCATAGCCTGCTGTCCTTCGATAATGGTGGTGCTTCCCGAAAGAATGGCCACCGGAATAAGGAAGAATTCCACTGTGGCGAAGCCATCCATCAGCACATTGGCCCCTGTGGAGGGATTGGTGGCTTTAACGGTGTAGGTTCCTTCCATATTCAGGTCTTCCCATACCAGGGTATCCCCGTTTCCGTATTTGACTCTTCCGGTGGCCTGCCCATCACGATAAAGCTCGTAGCGGATTCCGCTTTCAGAGCAATCCAGCTCGATGTCCAGGTCGTAGCACCCCATACAACAGATTCCGCCACCGCTCACCGTACAGGTGGCCGGGGCCGGATTCATTGATATCTGTGCGCTTCCCAGCATATATTCTGAGCAGAAAGCGGTCACATCCGTTGCCCTCACGGTATAGAAACCCGGGGTGGTCTGATATCCGAATGAGATGGGCGCACCTGTTCCCATTAGCGGGGCTCCGACGGGCGCCGTATTCACAAACAACTGATATTCCACCCCTGTTTGCGAACCGTTCAACCCGATGATTTTTCCTGGATCTCCCTGGTTGTATGTTCCTCCCCCGGTAATGGTAAACTGGGCCGGACTGGCGATGGTGACCGTGGCCGACCCTGTTCCGGGCACTTTCAGGCTGGTGGCATCCTGCACCCAGAGGATGGTGTAATCGCGGCTGCTGACCGGACTGACGTTCTTTGTCCAGATGGACTGGGTAAGTCCGGCATAGACGGTGGTGGTGTAGCCATCGTATAGGGCGAAGCTCCAGGGGGACTGCCCGGTAAGATGTACCACCAGATAAGAAGAATTGTATTTGCAGATCACCCCGCCGCCCATCAGTGTGGCCTTAGGGGGCTTCATATAGGTGATGGTCACGGTAGCGGTATCCTGCAATCCGAAATCATTGCACATAATGTACTGGTAGGTATCCGTATAGTTCAGGGTGGGCACATTGGGTGTGTAGGTGATGATGCCACTCAGGGGATCAATACTGAGGGTTCCGTTCAGTGGCTGGGTGAGGATGGAAACACATTCCGGGTCGATGCGGCCCAGGCAGTCGAAGTCATTTTGCAACACATCGAAAGCCACGATGGCTCCGGTGGGGACGATGGTGTCATCGTCGTGTGCCAGGGGGAAGTTCTTCACCAGAATGGTTTGGATGCAGGAGGATGCATTGCCGCAGTCGTCGGTCAGGGTCCAGGTCACTAGCGTTGTCCCCGCAGGGTAAATAGCAGAGGCATCCACCGTACCCGTAAAGTCGTTCACATAGCTCCAGTCGCTGCACTCGTCCCAGGCCTGTGGCTGGTTCGGGGCCACGAAGTCATCACAGCTGCCGAAGTCGGCTATGGTAGTGAGGTCTGGCGGGCAGGTGATCAGCGGAGGGGTCGTATCCTGAACGGTAAGTGTTTGTGCGCACTCTGTAAAGTTGCCGCAATCGTCCGTGGCGCGCCAGGTGCGTGCCACCCCAAAGCTGTTCCCACATCCGTAGGTCACCACATCCGAATAGCTGATGCTGTAGCCTGCGCATTCATCGGAGGCTGTGGCAAGACCGTTGGCCATTACCGAAGTGTCCGCCGGGCAGTTGAGAACCACATCGGGTGGGCAGAAGATCAGCGGGGCGGTGGTGTCCTGTACCAGTATTTGCTGGATGCACAGGGCTGTGTTACCACAGCCGTCGGTGGCTATCCAGCTGCGTTCTATGGTAAAGGAGTTTCCGCATCCGGGGATGAGGGCATCGGTGTGTGCGATAAGGATGAGGCTGCCAGGGGCATCCACGGCAGTGGCCACTCCCAGGTTTGCGACGGAAGTATCAGCCGGACAGTCGATTATGGTGTCTGGCGGACAGCTTATCACCGGGGGAAGGGTATCGAGTACGCCCAGGGTTTGCAGGCAGGTGCTCACATTGCCACATTCGTCCTCGGCTTTCCAGGTGCGGTAAACATTGAAGGTGTAATTGGTGATGGGAATGACGGAATCGGAGTAGGTGATTATGACATTCCCGCATTCTTCAATGGCCGTAGCATAGCCGTTGGTTGCCACGGAGGTATCTGCAGGGAATTGCAGTTCAACACAGGCCGGACAGGTGATCACAGGGGGAGTAGTATCTTGTATGGTGATGGTTTGTACGCAGGATGCACTCAACCCACATTCGTCCGTGACGGTCCAGGTACGGTGCAGGGTGTAGGTATTTCCGCATCCGGGAGTAAGATCATCAGCATAATAAATACTCACATTAGCGCAGGCATCTCCACCGGTGGCATAGCCGGTATTGGCCGGGGTGGTGTCGGCAGTACAGTCTATGAGCGTATCAGGCGGACAGATGATCGTAGGTGGGTTTGTGTCCTGTACAATGATGGTCTGTGTGCAGGAAGCGCTCAGTCCGCACTGATCGGTGGCGGTCCATATACGCAGCAGGGTGAAGGTGTTTCCGCATCCCGGTGTGACGTCATCGGAATAAGAAATGTCAAGGCTGCCACAGGCATCCCCGCCGGAGGCAAAACCTGTATTGGAAGGTGCGGTATCTGCCGGGCAATCCAGTATCACATCCGGAGGACAACTGATGCTCGGAGGGCTGGTATCCTGAACCGTGATGATTTGTGTGCAGGAAGAAGTCAGTCCACATTCATCGGTGGCCGTCCAGGTGCGCTGAAGGGTAAATGTGTTTCCGCATCCGGGTGTGACGGCGTCGGAATAGGAGATGGTCACATTGCCGCAGATATCATTGGCAAGGGCAAATCCGGTATTTGAGGGGGTGGTGTCTGCCGGGCAGTCAAGGACCACATCCTTGGGACACAGGATGGCTGGGGGTGTAGTGTCCTGCAATGTGATGGTTTGGGTACAGTAGCTTGTATTTCCACATTCATCTGTGGCGGTGAAGGTACGTTCTACTGTATAAGTGAGGCCACATCCCGGAATAACAAGATCGGTGTAAGATATGTGAACAGCAGGGCTGCACAGATCAGTGGCCTGTGGCATTCCGGTCGCCCCTACCGAGGTATCCGCAAGGCAATCCAGAATAAGATCCTGAGGGCAGACCAGGTCAGGGCCAAGGGTGTCGATCACAGTAATAAGCTGCAGACAGGAATCCATATTCCCGGTAGTATCAACTGCTACCCAGGTTCTGAAAATGTGATATAGCTCAGGGCAGATGGTAATATGTGATATGCTATCTGAGTAGTACAGACTCGGATTGTCATCGCAATTATCTATCACCAAAGGATATCCGGTATTGGCCGGGGAGCTGTCTTCCGTACAGGCAATGATAGTATCCTGGCAGAAGAGGATAGGGGGGATGGAATCCCCGACCTTAATGGGCACTGCAATCGTTGTATCGCAAACATCCACTTCTATATAGCCTTCCATTATATCATACAATTCATCCACGGGGACGGTATAATCAAAGAAGGCCAATTCGTCGATGACCCCGTCGAGTTGTGATCCGACCAGAAAGGCGCCCGGACTGAAATTGACCGAACCGGTAAACTGGGTGTAATAATTACCGTCGATATACACCCTGTTCGAAGATCCGTAGGGCTGGATCACGATATGGTGGGGCTGGCCGTCCCTCAGGCGATTACTGGAATATCCTGAGTAACTGTTGTTACTCCAGTTGTAAATTCTAATAGAACCCCTGTAGTGAAACACTGTTATTCCATAGGCTCCCCCAGCGGGTCTAAGAATGGAAAGGTAGGAATTGCTGTAAGAAGGAGCCCTCACGACAAAAGAGATGGTATAGTCTCCTGATATCGTATTGGTGGCATTTGCAGGAAGTTCCAGGTAGGATGAAGAACTGCTGGTGAAGCTGCGAGCCAGGTCGGGATCCCCCGGAACCAGCCCACTGGCAGGGTTCGTACTTCCATAGTAAGTTCCGGTGAAACCTCCCACTTCACTATGGGCGATACTTCCTGCATTTTCACCCAGCCGGAAGTAGGATACGGGATTGCGCTTAAGCATATTGCAGCGGGTTTCATCTGGAAGGCAGGCAGAAGCGGGGGATACATTCAGGTAGAGTGTGGCAGATGAATCACCCACAAAGTAGGGATTGGCAACATCAGGATTACTCACAAGATAGGCAGGCTCCCAGCGGTATCTGTTGCTGGAAAAGGCCGGGAAGTTCAGCTTACGCAATTGCATATCCTTTGTATTGCAGCCCAGATCCTTGGGCGGGATGAATGCCACCGGGTTCGGGGTTACATTTACCTGCACACTCCCACTGGTGGCGCATCCTAAGACGCGATCTCCGGTGAAGTATGGTTTCAAACTCACATTCAACTGATAGGTGGTGGAAGTCCCCGGGGATGCTGTCGGGTTCAGTGTATTCGGATCGGATAATCCGTAAACAGGGCTCCAGCTGAAGTTCATCGGATAATCAGATATTCCATCCGGTTCGAGTGTGACCGGTTCTCCACTGCATATTTCATAATCATCTTCAAAGGAGACCTCAAGATTCATCACTTTAATATAGATGGTATCCCTGGCAATGCCACACCCTGAAGGCTTTGAGGTATCCGTGATGCTCAGGATATACATATTCCCCCGGCTGCTTGGATGGGTGCTGCCAAAAGTAGAATGGGTGGAAATGTAAGGATCAGACGAATAGGGGTCACTAAGGTAGGCAGTGGGATTCCATTGATACAACATTCCCTGTTGTGCCGGAACGCCGATATTCACGCTTCCGCCATTGGCCCCGCTGCATAGAACCAGGTTTTGGCCGAGCTGAACATTGGGTGGGACTACAGGATTCACCGAAATACTCACCTGGTCTGCGGCCGTGCAGCCAGAAACTAGATCTGTTATCGTAAGGGTATATGCAATAGACGCAGGCGGGCTTGCGATGGGTTGGGCTATCCCCGGGTTATCCAACCCGGTGGCAGGGCTCCACTGATAGCTATAGTTGGTTCCTCCTGATACACTGGGTTGCAGCTGGACAGTAGAAGTAAGACAGATATCGTGGTTATTGCCCAGATCCACATTCAGGTCCACCACTTGCACGTTTACTGCATCTGTGCCGAAACACCCACTCACAGGATCCATTACCGTAAGTGTATAAGTTGTAGTCTGGGAAGGGGATACGAGGGGTTGTTTTGCGGTGTATCCAGGATTAAGCCCACCCTGTGGCGACCACGCGTACAACAGACTGTCCGGACCTCCGCCGCCAAGGATGAGGCTCTGGCCCAGGCAGAGGATGGTATCCGGGCCGGCATCGGCCTCCGGGGTGTGAAATGGATTTACCAGGATAGTGATCGTGTCCTGCACAGGGCACCCGCTTTGGATGTCAGTGGCTCCGACATAATAGGTCTGATTGCTGTCAGCACAAATCGTCGGCTCAAGGATGCCTGGATTACTGATGCCGGTGATTGGAGACCAGCTGATGTTAAAGAAGTTCTGAGGATTGACCTCCGCAAAGCTGATATCATTACAGCCTCCCTCACACACCACATTCGGGAGTTCAAAGGAGAAGGGACTGAGGGTTTTAATGCTTACGGAGAAATCAGCTTCCGTATAGCACATACTTACTGTGTCGATAATATGCAGAGTGCTGGAGAAGGAGGAAGTGGGATTGAGGGTAATGGTATTGCCGGCATAGGCAGGGATCCCCGGAAGGCTGTCCCAGAGGTAGCTCAAGCCTGCCTGGAGAGGAACGCCTAACGTAACGGATTCCCCCGGGCAGATTTCAAAGCTTCCCCCGGAAGCCTGGTTAATCACCGGTTCTACCAGCACCGTGTCGCGCGCCAATCCACAACTATTGAAAACCGTCAGCACATATTCTGTAGCCACGCTCGGGTTGGCTGTCGGATTGGGAATATCATTCTCGGAAAGCCCGGTGGAAGGAGTCCAGAGAAAACCCAGTCCGTCTGTATCTCTATCCTCACCGATCTCCACACCGCTACCAAAGAAGTCAAAGCAAAAACTGGTATCCGGCCCGGCATTGGCCACAGGTAAGGAATCAACACGGATAAAGACATCATATTCATAGTTATCCCCGCAGGCGAGCATATACAGGGTATATGAGGTATCTGAGCTCACACTCACCTTTGGCTGGGCAATCGTAGAATCACTCAGGCCAATGCCTGGTTGCCATAAATAGACTGCACCTGAAAAATGGGGGCATCCTATTTGGATACTATCTCCTTCACAGATGACATATTCCAACGGCCTGAATTCCCAATCATCATAACACTCCGGAATATCTTGGACAAAAACAGTGAGTTGGTCGGTGCCGATCAGGCAATTTATGGTATCGAAAACAGTAAGGGAAAATATTTTTGTCTGGTAGAGGTCTTGTACCCAGGCTGTAGGTTGATCAGCCTCATCCAGGTATTGTTCCGGTTCCCAGGAATAGACATATCCGGGTTGAGGTGTCACCGACAAAGGAATGTCCTGACCTGCGCAAATGCTTTGATCCGGGCCCGCATCCACCGTCATTGATCCACCGAATACATCAATGTGCACAGAGTCGATGGCATCGCAACCCTGGTAGCTGTTGCCGGATACCATCAAGAAATAGGTGATGCTTTGCATTGGCCTTGCCTCTGGGTTGCTTGCTGTAGGATCATCCAGCCAGATTTGTGGGTACCAGGCATAAACCAGCCCGTCGATGGTGTCGGGCATCCCAATCTTTACGGTGCTGCCCCGGCAGATACTGGTGTCCTGCCCGGCATCGGCAATCAGGCCGTCGTAGGAGAAGAAGTGCACCGTATCCTTGTCCGTGCATCCGGTTATAGTATCCGTGACAGTGAGATACAGGGAGACATTGGCGGAATAAACGGTGAAATATTGTTGAGATGCGGTTGAATCACTCACCCAGGTTGTGGGGGACCACAGATAGGTCATATGTGCGGAGGGATTGCTGCCGATGAGGAAGGTGCTGGATCCACAGAAATATCCGTCCGGACCAGCATTGGCAATCGGACGCCTGACATTCACGGTCATCTGGTTCGAATCGGCACAACCGGTGACCGTATCGGTGACAACCAATTTATATTGCTGGGAAAGCGGGGGGGAGGCCAGCGGGTCAGAAACCAAAGGGCTATTCAAAGAAGCATCGGGAGTCCAATCATATATCAGCCCGGCTATGGGTGGTGCTCCTATATGAACGGAGGACGTAACTTCGGGGCAGATCACTTGGTTCTCTCTCACCAAAGCTTGCGGAGGAGTACCAAAGCTGGTCATCAGCATCACTGTGCCTGAACACATCACATTGGTATCTTGCTTATGCCTGGCAATCACTGTAAAGCTGGTTGGCCCGCTGATGGGATGAATGACGGTAGGAAAAGCAGTATAGGGATTATCCAGGATGTGGGTGTGGGGCCCTGTCCACTCATACTCGTAATTGTATCCGTCTGCATTAATGTTGGCAAGATGGAAGGGCAGATCCTGGCTATAGTCGCTGCATCGTACCGGGATCTTAATGGTGCCATAGGGTACCGGACAATAGCAGGTATCCACTACCACAGTATCATAGCAGGAGACTCCGTTAAGGCTTACCTCGAGCGCATAGGTCGTGGGGATGGATGAATTTACAAATGGGTTGGCGTAGTTTTCTTTTCCGAGAATAGAAGAAGTATCGCCTGAAATCACCTCCCAGTGGTACGCTGCCAGTCCCTCGCTCAGGTCGGCACCTCCAAGCCATCTCGGACTGCAGGCGTCCACCCCGGCATCAGCAAAGCTCATCCTGATTTCTACAGTGTCGTAGGCTGTGAAACAGCGGGCACTCTCGTGAATCACCGAAAGCACATATTTCCTGATTCCGCCATCAGGGAAAGTTCCATTAAAGTGTGGGGTGGGGGATAGCATATCATCCAGATCCCTGCCCGGGGTCCAATAGTAGTTATACCCGCTTACCCCCGGGGAACCCAGATCTGCATCTTCCCCGTAGCATAACTCGTGATCACTGCCGGCGTCGGCAATAGGGGCCGGTGTTACTTCAATCAAAACAGTATCAGAGGGACATTGGCCTCCGCTACCCAGGCCACCGTCACTGATGTGCACCACATACTCGGTGGTCTGGTCCGGGCTCACGAGTACGTATTGTGCAGTCGTATCAGAGATGGACGAAGATCCGCTGCCTGAGATGCTTTCCCATAAGTAAGTAACATTGGTGGCACCAGGATAACCCGGTGCAGTCAGCAGGCTTTGTATGCCTTCACAAATGAACTGGTCTTCTCCCAAATGAGCTCTCAGAACAGTAATCTGAAGTTCAGAGATCATTGTGCATCCGGCAGCATCCGTAACCCGGAGCCTGTATTGGGCAGCCTGCTGGGCATTTTGGATTTCAGGATTTGCAGCGGCCGGGTCATCCAGGCCTAATCCCGGCGTCCAGGCATAAGTGTAAGGCGGCGTTCCCCCGCTGGCAGAAGGCGTGCCACCTAATGTGTAGGATGATCCCGGACATAAGTAGGCATTGAATCCGGCCGTGGCTGAGGGGGCGAAATGAGGACGTACATTCAGGCGTACTGTATTACTGATACTCATTATACTGCTGTCCGTATCCATAGCCTTCCTTCTGTACCAGGTAGTCTGGAGCACAGGCTGAGGATGATAGACTGAATCCTGATACCCGTGAATAACCGTCCATAGAATGGAGTCTGTACTATATTCCCAGACAAATTTTGGTGTTTGGATTGTCTGCTTGGGCATCCCATTCTCCAGGTATTTTGTAATGATACGGGACGCTCCGCCAATCGGCCGGATGTCGTTGCTGAGTATACACACTTCTTGTGTCTGCGGACCAATGCTGTCGAGAAAGGGGAGATGTTTGTGCCGCAAAGCAGTGAGGAAAAGCCCTGAGTAATTTGCCAGATTTGCAGTTTGTATAGCACCCGGACTGATCGGGGGTACATATACATCATCAGTTGTGCCTCCGATGATAAGCAGACTGTCTGTTTCCACGACTTCTCTGAAAATGTAAAACCGATAATAATTACCCTTTGCCAGATAACTATTGTACTTCAGATTGCAATCCTGGTCCGTAATCTGAATAATGCTCGCATTGCGCTGCTGGCTATTTCCCGGAAACTTCCACATTAAGGCATCCCAGCTGGCATTGGTCAAAGGGGGTGGTATTGCGGTGTTTGCCAGTCTGAGCTGGGTACGGATCAGCAAATCCCCCGAAGCCAGTGGCAGAATGGAAGAGGCCCTTTCTTCCCAGGAATAGTTCCCCGGAAAGTAGGATAAAGGCTTATTCTCGAAAATGTGACCGTGAACATCCATTTTTATAAGCGACAACACACTATGATCTGAAGGAATGTTTGTAAACAAGTGGTTTTGTGCAGTATAATGATTAAGTGCATAGTACACGGAGTCCCTGAAGCCGGAACCGATAATATTTCCACGAATATTATTATAGGTGCCTTTGATCTGTCCATCTGTGTCGATGGTGCCATAATACCACGAGGAATTATTGTTAAGTGCAATGCCTCCGGGTATAAGTGGTAAGTTCTGGGAAGAGTTAATGCCAACGGAAATGAAAAACGGAACTTTGTCGCCAACCTTTTGGAATTCTGTATAGTAATTGAATGCCTCAGATTGAGGACCACCGAAATAAGTAGACCAGATCATTCTTCCATTTGTGTGGATACGACTGAATACTAAATCGTTACTGCCGGCACGATGTGATTGAAATGCATTGGGCGTAACCGGATAGTCATCTGCCATTGTGTGTCCTGCAAAAAGAAAGGAGGTGTCATCCAAGGCTGTCATTCGCGCATTACGGATTTGAGATGACCCCCCTATCCAGGAACCCCAGTTTGCCGATCCTTTCAAGTCAACACACATCAGGTATTGCATACTTGAGCTTCCTCCGCTTGGTGTCCACCCATTTGGGTTGGAGAGTAAATAGGGTGTCCATCCGCTCGACACCCAGCCAAATCTGATCAGTGCGATGCTGTCCGCAAATGCAATGAAAGCTGTAGGCCTTGCCGGAATATAGCTGGAGTAAAGACAGTCGCCATCTTTGGAAAAGCGGAAAATCATCCCGTCTGCGGAAACTTGGGCGGGCAATGCCGGGATAACCGCATTCGGAGTGGTATGGATATCTGTGCTCTGCGTTTCCCCCATAAACAAGATGGACTGGTCTGACAGCACCATCGAATTAAAAATATCTGCCGTTGTTTCCCCTTTAGTAGGACCCAGAGCCTCGTATGAACTGCCTCCCCAATAGGTTGACCAGAGCAATTGCCCTTGGTAACCAAAGCGGGTGACGAAGAAGTCGTAATTCCCTGCAAGGCTATCTTGTGCTGCGTTCAGAACCGGGAAATTGTCATCGGCGGTCGTTCCTCCGATTACCGTAGTCCCATCGCTCAGAATATTAAAGGTCAGCAATCGGCAGGTGCTTCCCAAATGAGTGGACCATAAGAGCGTTCCACGGGTGTGAAAGCAGGCCAGGATAACGCCGGATTGATTAAAAAGGGGTTGGTAGGCCCCCGGGCTTACAGGCCAGTTAAAATGGTGAATATTGGTTGAACCTGCCACCACAAAACTGCTGTCATCGCGTTGTCTGAGGCCGCTTAGCATATTCCACCAATATGATTCATAAGCCTGGAAATAAGTTGTGTTGCCAAAATAGGTGGACCATTCCAGCAGGAGGGGATCGATGATGAGGATACGGGTAGGGTCGTGCCTGATATCCCCTGAAAGTGCAAAACCCACCTGGTTCTCTTCAGTGGAAAAGTGATAAGGCAAAGCCTCTTCCTCCTCATCATTGATCTGATAGGCATAAGGAGCAGGGATCCGGACGGGCTGTTCTCCAATCAGGATGTTCAGCTTCCCCTCTTCATCAACCCCTTGAACATCAGCTCCTTCAATATTGAAGGCTATGGCCGAAGGATCCCCCCCGGGATACACGATATAATCATAGCGAATCCTCCCGGAATCATCACTGTAAAGCCTGAGGTCGATGTTTTCATAGATTCCCTGATAACGGATTTCTTCATAGGCCATCGCATTGGTCACTGACTGCTCCCCTGAATAGAAATGCGAGACGCCCTGATCCGGTTTGGGTTGATGGGCTTTGATCCTGCAGTCAGGGTGCATTTGGTCAAAATGATAATACCAAACAATCCCCTTTCGGGCCTCATTATGGAAACCTGTGGGTTCCGCTTCTGTGGAGCTGTATGTGTCCTCACTCAAATCATAAGTAACGATGCTGATTCCATCTTTGAGCACCCTGAATAGTCCAGCCGGTCCGCTTGCCTGGAATAGGATGCTTTGATCCCATTGTCCTTTATTTTCTCTGAAAGAAAGGCTGTTCCCTTGTTCCTTCAATATTTGTTCAGCGGCCTGTCTTAGCCTTGCTTCATCATTCTGTCCAAAACAAGCAGGTGCAATGAATGCTGCGCCAATGGCATATAATAAAATAGCCACAGTCAACTGAAATAGTTTCATAAGGTGGGATTTAAGTGAAGATGAAGAATACGGTTCGTTGCCTAAACGCAAACAATGTAGGGAATTTTTATATGTAAAATGATTAACTTCTTAATTTAGAATAGGTTTAAAGAAGGTGTATCGGCAATGTCAATATATTGTATGCCAGTTAGGTATGAAGGAATTACCTTGGTGTCAGAATGACTGTGGAGGGAAAGAAGTGATTCAGAATGATCCTGGAAACCTTACTGATGTGCTAAAAAAACCATTGAACCCCCGCCGTAGGCATAAACTCCCAGCGGTCGGAGGAGATGAAATTTCGACTGATTTCCAGCTCGCTGCCCAGGAAAAGTTTGTCCCAGGCATTCCACCATAGCTGGGGTTCGGCCATCCAGACCACATTGTTTCCCTCCCCCCGGTCTTCGGTCCAGATATCCAGAAAGCCTGAAAAGAGAAAGCGCTCCTCGCAGAAAGGATGGAACCAGGCGGCGGTGTATTGGAAGCCTGCTCCGGAGGAATAATCTGCGTGACGGTAGAGAATGTCCATTTTGACCTCGAAATTCCTGAGTTTAACAGGATAGCTCAGCCCGGCAAGCCAGATTTGTCCCAGGGGAACAGCTGCCCCGTCAAAAACCGCGTGCCCGTCGTTGAACTGCAGGGTGGCATCCAGTTTATGGTCCAGCAGTGGGAGGGTAAAATACCGGGCGATTTCGAAATAGGAGAGGGACATTGTATTGCCTTTTCCTCCGTCGTAATCGAAATCCACAAAGAAAAAGGTGGATCCCAGACTGTCGGGGCGAAACATTTCGATGGTCGAGGTGAGATATTGCCGGTCTTTTCCCAGGTCGTAGTGTAATTGCAGACTCTGTGAGAAGGCGGAAGCGCTCAGAAGGCATCCGCAAAGCCAAAAGCAAAGCTTTGTTTTCATTCCGTTGAGATATTGCCGTGACGAAGGTAGAGAAAACATCGGCCTGTGCTACTCCCATAAGAGTAACAACCTTGGATCAGGGTATTCATTGATCAACCCGGGAAAGGTGGGTCGGAATGCCTGGGGGGGGGAGGGATACAGGGCTTGCAGGCTGAGAATGGGTTTCAGGCAGAAGCCTTTTTCACCAGGTCATCCATTACCTGATGCAGCTCTTTCTGCACTTTTTGATTAATTCCGTGTTTACGGGAATCGTGTACCTGAACGATGCCTGCATTCTTCAGGGCAGCAATCTGGCGTTTTCCGTGCCGCTGACCGATATGTAAGTTCATAAAAATATCTCCGAGATACATATCGCCTTCCTCTTTGAGAAGGTTAACAATACGCAGGCGGTCGGGATGCTTGAGTGTCCGGCGAATTTGAATGAGCCGGAGCCGTCTCCCTAATTGATTGTCCAGTTTTGTGAGGTTAAACATTGATGTTTTCAATTATTCGTATATACTATGATTATGAAACGGATATGCTCTTTTCTTGTTCAGTGGTTTCCTTATTCATTGTCTCTGCCCAGGTCACTTTGTGCTGCCAGCATAGGCGCTGCTTCAACATTTTCTATGCCAAGGATTGCGATAATCTGATCCAGGGCAAAAATTTGTGCCAGAATTTCAGATTCCGGTGCAGATAGCAGGTGTTGGTTTAAGCGATCCTGTAAAAGGGCAGGCGTGTTTTTCAACACCTTTTCTCCCTTCGATGTCAAGGCAATCAATGTGGTTCGGCGGTCACCCTGCTTGGGCAGCCTTACCGCCAAAGCCCTATCCTGAAGACGGTCAATGATACCACTCACTGTACTGCTGTTCAGGTGCAAAAATGAGGCGATTTCTTTCAGGTTGGCCTGCTTGTCATTTTTTGAATCAAGATATTGCAGGCAAAGCAGTTGAGGTATACTGACCCCATAGTCTTTCTGAATCTTTTTGGACTCAAGATGGATGGCACGCACGATCTTCCTGATCCGTATCATCAATTCGGCCGAAGATGTTGATCCTGATGGCATAAAATAGATTTAACACGAACAAAAATACGCATTTATATTTATAAGACAATGATAAACAGTCAATAATAAAAAAAATATTCGTATATTTGTCGTGTACAAATCAAAAAAGCAAGATGAAAATTGATGTATTTACGCCTGCCAACGCAATGGATGCAGGTCAAAGAGAAGAAGTTAGTGCGTTTTTATATGAATACCTTGACCAGTTTGGCGACAAGAAGGAAGACATTCGCAAAGCAGTCGATTATTGCTTTCGCGATGGAACAAATCTGAAGGTAGATCATCCATATGGAGGCTATGTGGTCACAGGCAGGCTTGACGGACAGATGGTTGGGGCTGTGGTGGTGAATAAGACCGGAATGGATGGCTATATCCCCGAGAATATCCTTGTGTATATTGCCACCCATCGCGAGCAACGTGGTAAAGGCCTTGGACGAAAACTGATGAATGCCGCAATAGATGCCGCTGAAGGAAACATCGCCCTCCACGTTGAGCCGGAGAATCCTGCAGGCTTTTTATACGAGAAGCTGGGCTTTACCAGTAAGTATAAAGAGATGCGCCTGGTGAAATCCTGAGTGGCAAATACTCAAACAGACGTCAGAATAATGAAAGACCCTGAAGCGCTGATCCGGCTCCGCCAAAGGATACACCGTCATCCTGAGCTGAGTGGACAGGAGCAGGATACGGCAGCCTTTGTGGCAGGGTATCTGCAGAAATGCAATGCCCGGCAGGTGCTGACTGCTCTGGGCGGCTATAGCGTGGCCGGGGTTTTTGGGAAAGAGAAGCAAGGACCCCGTATACTGCTGAGGGCCGAACTGGATGCCCTGCCAATCCCGGAAACCGGGACGCTTTCCTATCGCTCGGAGAATGCAGGCATCGCACACCTGTGCGGGCACGATGGACATATAGCTATTCTGCTGGGGGTGGCGCGTCATCTGCAGCAACATCCCCCGGAGAAAGGCGAGGTGGTTTTGCTCTTCCAGGCAGCCGAAGAAACCGGGGAAGGTGCCCAACGCCTGCTCGAAGATCCAGGCTTTTCACGCATCCGCCCAGATGCTGCCTTTGCACTGCATAATCTACCCTCCTTTCCTGAGAATCAGGTGCTGCTAAGGCAAGAAACCTTTGCTTGTGCCTCTAAAGGACTTATTATTCGTCTTTCAGGGAAAACATCACACGCAGCCCATCCTGAAAGTGGGAATAGTCCTGATAAGGCAGTAGCCCGCATCATCGACCTTATATCAAATTTATCTGAAGAGGAAACATTTGAAGATTTTGTGCTGTGCACAATCATACACGCGCGCATTGGTGAGGTTGCTTTCGGAACTACACCTGGAGAAGCGAGTGTGATGATTACCCTCAGGGCAGCGCTTGAAAATGATATGCAAAGCCTCACGCGTATGCTGGAAAGCAAGGTAAAGCAAATAGCAAGCACGCATTCGCTTGCCTTTGATATTAGTTATACCGAAGTTTTTCCTGCCACGATCAATCATCCGGTTCTTACGGATTGGGTGGCAGAAGTTGCGCAAAAAATGAACAGAGAACTGAGCTGGATGCCAAAGCCTTTCCGCTGGTCTGAGGATTTCGGGCATTTCACGGCTTCATTCCCCTCTGTCCTATTCGGCATAGGATCAGGGGAAAACCATCCGGCCCTGCATAATCCGGATTATGATTTCAATGATGCCCTGATTACCCCGTCCGTAGCCTTATTTACTCAAATTCTTGACTTTAGCTTTGACAAACTGAAGCAACAAAGGCTTTAAACGCAGAATGGAATCCACTTCCCTGATAGAACTCAGCCAGTCGGCCCTGGATAATAACCTTGATTTTATCCGGATGAAAGTTAATCCCGCCAGCCGCATATCTGCTGTGGTTAAAGCCAATGCTTACGGTCACGGGATTGCCCAGATGGTACCAATGCTGGAGAAGAGCGGAGTGCATCACTTTTCTGTTTTCAGCCTTCAGGAAGCCAAAAGCGTAAAGGGTGTGGCCACCGACCCGGTTACCATTATGATTATGGGATGGTTGCACGATGAAGACATCCGCTATGCCATCACCCAGGGCTTTGAGTTCTTTATTTCCGATCTCGACCGGGCCCGCCAGGCCCTTTTGATCTCCAAAGAAACCGGTATTCCCGCCCGCGTCCATATCGAAGCAGAAACAGGGATGAACCGCACCGGTCTGCGCGCACGCGATCAGGCACGTTTGGTATCCTGGTTGCAACGGGAAGGGAATTACCTCCGGATATGCGGCTTCTGTACCCACCTGGCCGGAGCAGAAAATGTAGCCAACTTTGTCAGGATCAGAAAACAACGCCTGCATTTTCTTCGCTCATACCGCAGCCTTATTAAGAAGGGCATTCATCCGGCTTCACGCCATATGGCCTGTTCGGCAGCCCTCCTGAATTATCCGGATACACAGCTTGACCTGGTCAGGGTGGGCATTCTATTATATGGATATTGGCCCAGCCCTGAAACCTTTATCAGAAATGTCATTCAGAGCAAAGACCGCCGTGATCCGCTTCGCAGGGTGATACGGTGGCGCTCCAGGGTGATGACGGTCAAGAGGGTCAATACCGGCGAATACATCGGTTACGGCACCAATTATCTTGCCCGCGACGACCGCGACATCGCCATCATCCCTGTGGGTTATTCCGATGGGTTCAACCGCACCCTGAGCAATCACGGGCGGGTGCTGATCCACGGACAGGAAGCGCCCGTCATCGGACTGGTCAATATGAATATGCTGATTGCGGATGTTACCGCCATACCCGAAACCCGCCGGAACGATGAAGTGGTGCTGATCGGGAAGCAGAATGGTGCAGAGATCAGCGTGTCTTCCTTCAGCGAAATGAGTGACCGCCTCAATTATGAAGCCCTGGTCAGGCTCCCTGAACGCATTCAAAGGATCATCGTAAAATGAGATATTATGGCCTATCTTGAACTCAACCGAAAAAAGCTGCAGCACAATTATCGTTTTCTGGATAAGCTGTTTAAAAAACACAACATCCAGTGGGCCATCGTAGCCAAATTGCTATGCGGCGACAAGACATTTCTTAAAGAGGTGATCGCCCTGGATGCTGAGCAGATATGCGATTCGAGGGTTTCCAACCTGAAAGCCATCAAAAGCATCAAACCGGATGTGGAGACGATCTATATTAAACCGCCTGCCAGAAGGGCCATCCCCGCAGTGGTGAAGTATGCCGATATCAGTTTCAATACGGAAATTGAGACCATCCGGCATCTTTCCCTGGAAGCGAAGAAGCAGGGAAAAAACCACAAAATCATCATTATGATTGAGATGGGCGACCTGCGGGAAGGGGTAATGTGGGATCAGCTGCTGGATTTTTACGAAGAAGTATTTGAGATGCCCAATATTGAAGTGGTAGGCATAGGCACCAATCTGAACTGCCTGAACGGGGTGCTGCCCAACCAGGACAAGCTGATACAGCTCAGCTTGTACGAGCAACTCATCGAAGCCAAATTCAATAAGAATATTCCTTATGTATCAGGCGGATCATCGGTAACCATTCCTTTGATTTTCAAAAAGCTGATGCCCGTCGGAATTTCACATTTCAGAGTTGGGGAGACTTTGTTTTTCGGGAATGATATTTATGACAACAAACCTATTCCGCAGATGAAGTCGGATATCTTTCGGCTTTTTACAGAGATTATTGAGCTGCAGGATAAACCCCTCATACCAAGCGGGGAGCTGGGAACCAATCTGGAGGGGGAGACTTTCGAGATCAATGAGGATGATTACGGAAAGAGTACCTGCCGGGCGATCCTGGATTTGGGATTGCTCGACATCAAGCACGAGCATATGTTCCCGGTGGATGCAGCGATAGAATTTGCCGGGGCCAGTTCAGATATGATTGTGGTGGATCTGGGCACCAATCCCAGGGGCTATAAGGTGGGTGACCTGATCGAGTTCCGCTTGGATTATCTTGGCGTACTCACGATTATGAACTCGTTCTATATCGACAAGAAAGTAGTCTAAGGTGCTTCCCAGAAGCCATTTTCCGTTTGCGCGCCTTGTGTTTTTTTCCAGAGGATGTCTATGTGTGTGCGGTCTTCCCCCTGTATGGAAAAGCCTGCTGCTTTCAACACCTTCTGCCGGATAAGCCGGATATCTGCTTCTGTTGCCAGGATGCGTACTTTGTGGGTTTCCTGTCCCCTGTGAAACCAGATTTGGTATGCTTCAACCCCTTCCAGAATATTCTCCAGTGATGTAAAGGCATTGGATAATCCAAGCGACCCTTGCAGGTATTGATAATCCAGGCTGTCGGCCGGCATTCCGGGGGGCGGCCGGTGGAGCTGCGCTCCAAAGAGCCCCTGTATTCCTCCGGCCGCCTTCACACAGGCCTTTCTCCCGCTCTCATCACCACGGTAATTGATCAAAGAAATATAGTATTCATCCAGCACCATCTTAACCTGATAGGGATGGATCCACAAAGGGGCAGCCCAGCTCTCTCTGGAGATCCCCCCGCTTTTTAAAGAATAAATGCCCCGGGCCTTTGCCGCATCTTCCATTCGAAATATTTCCACTTTGACCTCTGTGCTGTCCATCTCTCCCTCCCAAACCCATAAAGCCTCAAACCCATATTCCAGCCATAGGTCGGCACCGCCGTTCATATATCCCCACAAAGCACTCTTTTCGAAATGCCGGGCCGGGCCGGAAACGAAGCCGCTGTTTTTCAGGCCTTCAGCAAAGGCGGGTGTTTGTGCAAACACAGTGGGGATACCCCCAAAGCAGCTCAGTAGAAAGAGAAAGCTTGCCAATCTCATTTTATCCCAGGCTAAGATTGATGCGCTCCAAACGATCCGGATCGGCGATGCCCAGCTTCAATTCTTCCGCCATCGTAAGGAACTTGCGATAACGCAAATCCGGGGCTTCCTGAAGGCCTTTCTCCACCCTGACATCCATCACGATCTCAAAACCCACCTGATCTACGGCCACCGGGTCAGTACCTACCAGGAGGGTGTTATAATCAATGATATACTGCGGGTTGGCAGAGGGGCCTCCCTCATAACACCCGCGGAGCCCATCCACGATATTCAGTACCACCTTATCGCGCAGGGGTGGAAAAGCACAAACTTCGGCGCAGGTGTCTGACCATAATTGCTTATGCAGTCGTCCGGTATTGGTAACACTGCCATAGGCCAGGTTTTTCAGGCAGAGGGTCACCGATTTTCCGGCATTCTTCAGGATAGGCAGATTGATGATCTTGTCCACCTCCTGTGTGACGATTTTGCTGAAATAGCTGTACTTCCCGCTGTTAACCATATAGGGCAGGGTGTAGGCATCATACTCTTCTTCCGCATCCGCCCAATAATACCAGTCTTTGTCGATGCGCGACTCACCATAAAGTTTTCCTTCCGAATCATACAGCGAGCCTGCTTCGTCCTGGGCCTCTGTGCCTGTTATCCGGATGTCGGGATAGGCATCCTGGGTATATCCCACCTCGTGCAATTGCATTTCGCGCCGGTCCCAGATGACCAGGTTTTTGCGCGGGATACCCGCTTCTTCCAGTTGCCGGATCACGGCCCGGGTAATTTCGTGGCTGGTGTACAGCATTTTGCCTGCCACCGGGTTCAGTTTCAGGCCAATAATTTCATCAGGCCCTACAAATTGCCGCCAGGCTTCCGGCAGGCTGGCAGCTCCGGTCAGGGATAGCATCGCTTTTGCCAGCATCTCATCTGCCAGGGTGGCATTTATTTTCCCTTCCTGTACTGCTTCAGGATGGGTCACTTTGACCACTTTTCCCGGGTATTTCCCCGGCATAGAAGCCGCATTGCGCGGATACTTTTCCGTATCGCGGATGTTGGTGGCTGGTTTTTCATTTTCTTCCGGAGTACGGATGTGTCCCATCCAGGGGGGAAGCACGGCTGCGCTTATCCCGCCCAGGGCGGCCATTCGGAAGAACCTGCGCCGGCTCTGGCGCAAGTTTTCTTGGTTCGATTCTTTTTTCATCGCGGTGAGCTTTGGGGTAAAGATAAAAAAATGCCTAAGGAGAAATGCAAGGCCGGATTTAAGCCGGAGGGAAACATTTCGGGACGGATCGCTTCCTTTGTCTAACTTTGTTTTATGCCTGAAAGGATGTTTCTGGAGATTGCTTTTGATGGGACAGCCTACCGCGGGTGGCAGGTGCAGAAAGACAAGCCCAGCGTAATGGGAGTGATGCAGAACTGCCTGTCCAGGATGGCCGGCAAACCGATACGGGTGCACGGCTGTTGCCGCACGGATGCCGGCGTCCACGCCCATCGTTACATTTTGCATCTTGAGGATGAAGGCAGCTTCAGCGACGACCTTGCCTTTCGGCTGAATGCAATGGTGCCGAAAGATATAAGGGTGCTTCAGCTTCACCACGGGCTGCCGTTCGGGGCGCACGCCAGAATGGACGCCCTCAGCCGTACCTATCGTTATTACATTCATTCTGATCCCAATCCCTTTCTTGATCCGTATTCTTTTTTTTTGCCTGGCCTGACATTGGATCGTGACCTGATGGATATCCTTGCATCACAGTTGATGCAGCTCAGCGATTTCTCCGGGCTCAGCCGCCGCAAAGGAGGCAGTGGGTCGGGGCATTGTCGATTAATGCGCTCAGCACTGCATTGGCGCATCGATGGACTGGGCTTTTTTTATGAGGTGCAGGCGGACCGCTTTTTGACAGGTATGGTGCGGAGGATAGTTGGGACGCTTTTGTTGGCCGGGAGCGGGAAGGTGGCGCTTGATGGTATTTTGGATGCTTTTCGGGAAGGGCGATCGCTTCCCCGGTCTGTTTCCGTTCCTGCCTGCGGCTTACATTTATGGGAAGTGGCCTATCCTTATCTGCAGCTTTCTTCGCCATCATCTCCCGACTGGGCTTTCTGGGAATAAGGAATAAGTCAGATCTCAGAATTCATAAGTCATAAGGAGGAGGGAGATAAGCGCGAGTGCGAGTTCGAGTGCGAGCTCGAGTGCGAATTCGGAAAAGACTGGAGCGCTTGTTTTGCCCCATCGGGGCGAAACCTGATTAGCAGTAGATGTTTGTTTCCATTAATGCGCTCCATCGGAGCGCGATCCGATTGATTATTGATTCAGCAGGTCAGAAGATCAGAAGGTCAGAAAACCAAAAGGTCAGCAGGTCAGAAAACCAAAAGGTCAGCAGGTCAGGAGATCAGAAGATCGGCAGATCAACAGATCAGAAGGTCAGAAGGCAAAAAGGTCAACCTTATTCAGGCATTGACACACTGATCACTGAACACTGAACACTGAACACTGAACACTGATCACTGATCACTGAACACCGATCACTGTCCCCTCAGCACCATCACCGTGCCCTGAAGGCGGGTGGTGCGGTAAGGCGGGAGGGTGGCGGTGAGAGAATAGAAGTATGTCCCGGAGGCAACCGGCTTTCCATCTACCGTTCCGTCCCAGAGCTTATCGTGATTTGTTTCCTGAATCAATGCTCCCCAGCGATTGAAGATAAATAATTCGTATGCTGCGTTTTCCGGATTCTCGATCTGAAAGAAATCATTGATCCCATCTCCATTAGGGGTAAACACATTGGGTACGTTAAGCGGAATGTCGCATACCTGTACTTCTATGGTACACCAGTCTTCATAAATCGTTTTGCGAGGATCCGATACCTGCAGTAAATAGGTAGTGGTTTGGCTGGGAGATACCATTATGCTGGCCGCGCTGTCAAAAAAGCTGCCAGAGCGGTACCAGGCATACTCTGCGCCATAAATGGCTGTGTTGCCGATCCACAAGGTGTCGCCCAAACAAATAGTGCTATCCTTGCCGGCATCTGCGAATATATTGTTGCAGTTGATTACCTCCACCAATACCGTATCATAGCTGATGCTATTGGCGTAGGAGGTAGCTTTCACCACATAGGACGTATTGTGTGAAGGATGGACTAAAATTTTGGCTCCCGAAGCAAAAGCCGTGTCCCCGACCTTCATCCATTGGTAGGTATAGTTTGGGATGGAGGGACAACCGATCTGAACGGTGTCACCCAGGCAGATGAGTTGCGTATTGCCTGCGCAGGCCCTGGGCAGGGTATCGCAATCGACGACAAAGACCGTGACCGTATCTGTGGTTTCATCAAACTTAAAGTCCTTGACCTTGAGCACATAGGTGGTAGTGCTGTCCGGACTGACGAAGGGTCTGGCTTCTTTTGAGATCAGGTTGGTATCCTGGTACCAGTAATAGCGGTATTCCGGCAGGTTGTGGGTACCAATCATTGTGTTGTCACCTTGACATACGTATTTGTCCGGCCCTGCTTTAGCAACTTCAACAGGAGAATTACACTTATACAATGCAACATCGTCAAGGATGTAGTAGGCACCTCCAAGAGTATTAGGGATTCCAGGATATCTTTCGATGCTATCTTTAGGTGAAAACAAGCCCATTGTTAAGTGTCGTTCCCCACCGTTTGCAACAAAACTGTATTCCAGTTTATGATAATAATTAGTGTTGCTCATTATTCCTGGATATATGGTGTGATGTTCATTGCTATAAATCAGTGCTGGATACTGCGCAACATTATGCGTAGGAATGTAGTCAGACACCAGGAATTCAAATCGATCAATGAAAAACTGACAATGGCTGTATGGGGAAAAATATACTGAAAAGCAGTACACGGAATCATTTTTAAGGGTTTCTGAAAGCTCAATACTGAGATATTCTCGGTAGCTTACAAAGTCAAGATATAAACCCGCCATAGCAGAATCCGTTCTGGGAAGCTCCCCATATTTGGGATCAAGAAAGTATCCTAAAATTGAGTCCGTAATACAGAGGTGAAGATACTCTACCGAGGTGTTTAGGATATCCCAATGTTCACCGCAAAAATGCTGACCAACTTCTGAAGGGCAACATATCCTTTCCTCGAAGGAGGCATTTGGGACAAGATTGGATTGAGCAAAAACAGATGTCCATACACACGAAATGCAGTAAATTATGAACATCTGTCTTCTCAATCTCATTACTAGGTTTTAATGCTTGAAAATCAGCTTGCCTGTGATACTACCCTTACTCTTGGTCCATACCCTCACGAAATATATACCCTCGGAAAGAGAAGTAGATAGGGCAAAGCAATATTCTCCTTTATCTTGTAAACACTTCCCTGAATGTACTAGTTTACCATATATATCAAAGATTTGATAAGTCAATTGGTCATCCAAAGAATTGTTGTTTATTCCAGAACAACATACCATCCCAGAAGTTGGATTAGGGTAAAGTGTCAGAATTCTCTCACTATGCTCTGTCTCCTCAGCTTCAGTGTTTTCAGGCAAGGGAACCTTATCCGGGTCTAGGCCGAGTAGCACCCGTGCTGTAAAGACTGCATCGCCCAGGGCATAAGGATTGCCGTATGCATAATCATTCAGGCTGTCGTTTTCCACTGCGCTGAACGTGAACTGCTGCTTGCACCAGGAATCAAGATAAATCCGGTTCACATTTTTACGCAAGGCATCGCGGCGGGTGGTATCAGGCAGGGTTTCGTTCAGGTATGGGGTAGGTGCTTTTATCATTTTTCCGGGCGTGGGGTTAAGATGACCAAATATACGTATTTACTGGATATTGTAAAGACACCGAAAGGACGGCGTTGGTTTGCTGGGTATAGGAGAAGGTTCGTGAGACTGCACATCCGGGAGCCCAAGGGCGAACCGGATGGGCTCAGTCGAACAATCCCGATGAGCGAAGCGATATCGGGAAGAAGGAGAAGGAACAGGAGCAGGAGGGGGAGGAAGAAAGCTAATGAGGGTGGTGGCTGATTAGCTCAAGTTCGAGTTCGAGCTCGAGTGCGAACTTGCAAGGCCCCGAAGGGGTCGCCTTTGATTAGCAATCATATCCTATCCGATCCCACAAGCCCCGAAGGGGCGACCCATTTAAGTAATAAGTCAGAAGGCATAAGGCGAAAGTTGGGAGATGGAGAAGCCCGCTTTGCGTCCATTGCGAATTCTTTGCGATCCCTGCGGTTAAAAAAGTACGAGCGCGAGAGCGAGCGCGAGTACGAATAAAGCAGGCCCCGAAGGGGCGACCCATTTAAGTAATAAGTCAGAAGGCATAAGGCGAAAGTTGGGAGATGGAGAAGCCCGCTTTGCGTCCATTGCGAATTCTTTGCGATCCCTGCGGTTAAAAAGCACGAGCACGAGCGCGAGCGCGAGTACGAATAAAGCAGGCCCCGAAGGGGTGGCCCGTTTAAGTAATAAGTCAGAATTCAGAAGTCATAAGGAGGAGGAAGATGCGTACGAGCGCCTACCTGCCGGTAGGCAGGCGATTACGAGTACGAGTGCCTACCTGACGGTAGGCAGGCGAATTCGGAGAAGGCTGAAGTTGATATTTAGCCCCATCGGGGCGAAACCTAATTAGCAGTTGATGTTTGTTTCCATTAATGCGCTCCATCGGAGCGCGACGTGATTGATTATTGATTCAGCAGGGCAGCAGGTCAGAAGATCAGAAGGGCAGAAGGGCAGAAGGCCAGAAGGTCAACCTTATTCAGGCATTGACACACCTGCCTCCCGGCAGGCAAGCTGAACACTGAATACTGAACACTGATCACTGAACACTGATCACTGATCACTGAACACTGAACACTGAACACTGATCACTCATCACTGCCCCCCCACGCAACCTTCTGCCCTGCATACGCATCTTATGCCTGTAAAACCACATCAGGCTTCACTCACCATAAACAATACCGCGTATGAAGACCAAGCTTTTTATTCTCGCCCTCAGCCTGGGCCTCCTCTCCCTCACAGGATGTAAAAAAGACCATATCGAACCCGAAAGCTCCCCGCCCATCGTCCTTACTGCAAAGCAGTCCGCAGTGGTCAAAGCCAGCAACCACTTCGGTTTTCAGATGCTGAAAGAACTGAATGCGCATACCGGCGATAGTAACCTCTGCCTCTCCCCCCTGAGCATTTCCGCCGCCCTCGGGATGACCTGGAACGGAGCCGCCGGCAATACCGCCCTCGAAATGCAAAACACCCTTGGTTTTTCCCAACTTACCCCCCAGGAAATTAACGAGGCCTATCAGGTGCTCCTGCAATACCTCTTGTCGAGCGACCCTAAAAGCGTCCTCGAAATTGCCAACTCCATTTGGCACCGCCAGGATTTCTATGTCGTCCCCGACTTTATCCAGCGCAACCAGCAATACTTTGGCGCTGATGTGATGCCCGCCGATTTCAACGACCCGGCCACCGTCACGCAGATCAACAACTGGGTGAGTACCCATACCCACGGAAAAATACAGGAAATCATTCAGTTTATCGACCCGATGACGGTAATGTACCTCATCAATGCCACCTATTTTAAAGGTGAATGGACTTACCGTTTTGATGAGAAAAACACCTTCACCGGCGATTTTACCCTTCCTAACGGAGGCAGTGTCCAGGTGGATATGATGAAGCAAAAGGCGGATATGGAAACTCTTTTCTCCCCTTTGGTCAATGGGGTCAGAATGCCTTATGGAAACGGCCGCTACCAGATGATTGCCCTGATGCCTGCCCAGGGCAAGACCCTGCAAAATGTGATAGATCAACTGGATGACAAAATGTGGGAGGGGTGGATGAGCAGCTTTGAGAAGACAGAAGGCCTCGACCTTTATTTCCCCAAATTCAAATTTGAATATGAAGAAAGCCTTCTTGAAATGCTTCATACGCTGGGGATACAGGATGCACTGACGCCCGGGATCGCCGATTTCAGCGGGATAAACCCTTCAATGGACCTCTATATCAGCGATGTTAAACACAAAACCTTCATCGACGTAAACGAGAAAGGCACCGAAGCCGCAGCGGTTACCGCAGTAGAGATCGGTTATACCAGTGTCGGGCCGATGCTCAATTTCAACCAGCCCTTCCTTTTCTTCATTGCCGAGAAGCATAGCGGATTTGTCATCTTCTCCGGAAAAGTGGTACATCCGGATTATCAATAAGTAAATCCATACACAAACAAATACGGGAATGAGAAAGAAGATCGGATTGTTATTGGCGGTCTGGATGTTGGCCGGCCTGGTGTTTGCCCAGGAAAACCAGATAGAACTGCTGCAAACCAGGCTCGAACTGCTGGATGCCCGCATTCAATTGCTTGATATTGCCCTGCGGAATCTGGAAGAAAGACCTGAGGTATTTCAGTATCAGATGAATGAGATGGATGCCTGGTTCCGTCAGCAGCGCGACTCGATTATGGACCTGCTGCACGATGCAGGCATCAGGGCCGGGATGGCCGCACAAATCAAACCCCTGGATGCCAAAGCCAGTCTTTTCCTCGATCCCTACCGTTTGTTCGAAGGCTCCCTGATGATGGGCTACGAGAGGGCCATCAGTCCTTCCCTTTCCCTGGAGGCAGCCCTGATGGGTACGTATCTGACCAAGGGTGGTGGACTTGGACGAGGCTATTTTGAGAACCAGGATCTGGCGGCCTACAATGAGTACACCCGTACTTACGAGCCGGTGGACGGGGATATGATCACCGGTTGGGGGATGGTCCTTCGGGCCAAGAAGTACCTGATGGCGCGCCTGAACCCGCAGAGCAAAGCCCCTTTGGGATGGTATGCCGGCCCACAGCTGATGTACCGTAACCTGACCATCCGCGGGCTGAGTACGCAGTACATTGACGAGGAGTATAAGGATATTGAGGTCACCCAGCACCTGGATGTGTTCGGGGGAGGGGTGATCATCGGTGGGAAATTCCCCCTGATGAAAGTATTTGCTGTGGATGTTCACCTTGGGGGAATGATGCGGCTGAGCCGCTATGAAGGCGACAAGAAGTTCACACGCTACAAAGCCTGGAACAATATTGACTACAGCGGCGTACTGCCTTCCGCCGGGATCAGCATCGGCATCCTGCAATAGAAAACTTTGTATGTTTGAATCACAGTATTTTGAGAATGTATGAATGCTATGATACAACGCATATTCCCATTGGTGTTCTTTCTGCTGCCGGCACTCTGCCTGTCGTGCAGTGAAAAAGAAGATCTCATCCATCCGGGTCCCTGCGAAACCCCTGGCATCCAGGAGATCATATTTGGGGTCAATGATTTTTCAAGCTGGACAGATGATCCGCTCAGTCTTGACACTGCACGGGTGGTGGGTGATACCCTCCACCTGGCGCTAGGGTATGGTGGAGGTTGTGCCTGTCACGAGATTCACGCCCTGGATTATCCCTATTCCTGCTGCATTCCCGATCCCAATCCGGTGATCCGGATTTTTCACGATGGAAACGGGGATGCCTGCGAAGCCTGGCTACATAGGGATGTCAGTATCAACCTGAAGCCCTTGCGCAAAGAAGGGGTGAATGAAGTGCCCGTCCTGGTGTTGGTTCAGGAGAGCACAGGCCTGCGTTTCGTGAGCCTTTCCTACGTATATAGCTTGTAAATGCCCGAATAAGGTTGGTCTTCTGATCCTACTGATCTTCTGACCTGCTGACCTTCTGATCCTGCTGACCTGCTGATTTTTTTCTTTGCACACCCATTGAAAGAGCGCAGTCTCATAAAATTTGCTATATTGGCTGACCAAATTTAACTAAATATGGTCAGTCAGGTATCCCGAAGTTTAACAAAAATCGTAATGCAAAGTCTTAAACCGGGCTTTGTTATTGGATTATTCGGTGCGAGGAGGACAGGAAAGACAGTACTAATGCACCACATCAAAGACCAGCTTGTGAACCGAAAGGTATTGATGGTCAATGGGGAAAATCTTGATGTGGCAGAGGTCTTATCCAGCAGGCGACTGAGCCTTCTTCAACAGCTCGTGGCTGGATATGAGTATCTTTTTGTGGATGAGGCCCAACAAATACCCACCATTGGTTTAAACCTCAAATTGCTCGTGGATTCTTTCCCTGATCTATCCATTTTTGTGACAGGCTCCTCTGCCTTTGGGCTCAAAGCGGAAATTGGCGAACCACTTACTGGCCGCGGAATATTCTTTAACCTATTCCCGATTGCTGAGTTGGAGCTGGAGCAGGACTTCCTGACAGCGAAAGAAAAGCTCCCCGAGCGACTGATTTATGGTTGCTACCCTCAGGTTATTACAGCATCATCTGCGGATGAAAGAATGGACCACCTTGAGTCTATTCGTAACGGAGCCCTGCTTAAGGATATCCTGATGTTAGATAATGTTAAAGATTCGATATTTCTGATCAACCTGCTCCGTGCCCTCGCCTTCCAGATTGGCAATGATGTATCGCATCACGAATTATCCAGGCATCTGGGTGTAAGCAAGAATACAGTGGCCCGCTATATCGATTTACTGGAGAAAACTTTTGTGATCTTTTCCCTGGGAGGTTTGTCGAGAAATCTTCGCAATGAAATCAGCAAATCAAGGCGTTACTATTTCTGGGACAATGGAATCAGGAACGCAGTAATTTCCAATTACAATCGAATTGAACTGAGAGATGATACCGGTAGGTTGTGGGAAAACTATTGCCTTTCGGAGCGGCTAAAGCGAAACCATTACACCCGATATCGACCCAATTACTATTTCTGGAGGACATACCAGCAACAGGAAATCGATCTTGTGGAGGAATTTAATAACAAGTTTCAGGCCTTCGAATTTAAATACAGCCCCCGGGAATATGTCCCCCCGAAAGCATTCACCGAGAATTATCCGGGATCTGACTTCCAATTGATCCATCGTGAAGACTACCTGGGGTTTATTGGCAAATAGTCAGCACATCAGCAGGCCAATAAGATCAGAAGTCCAATAGACCAGTTAATTCGCAAGACAGGCTTTTGGTGAGCCGGAGGCGCTGCGCAACTTTGGACAAGTTGATTGATGATTACTCGATTGATGATTACTTGATTGGAGATGGGTAAGTGGACAGTGTGTCAATGCCTGAATAAGGTTGAACTGCTGGTCTTCTGATCTGCTGACCTTACTGGTCTTCCGGCCTTCTGGCCTTCTGTCCTTCTGATCCTGTTGAATCTCCAGCGCAAGCTGAAGGCGCAGAGATCTTCACCGATCGCTGGATCTTTCCCCTCGCTTACAGCCCTTCGTAAATCACCGACACCATCAGCCTTCCCGTCATTCCCAGGGAGGCGGGATCCACATTCTCCAGATTGTCTTGGCGGGTGTGCCAGTATTTAAAAAACCCGCTCTCTCCGTCTGTCTCCCGGTGGATAATATCAATGCAGGGGATGCCGGCAATCTCGTTCACAGGCAGGTGGTCATCCACAATAGGCGTGGTTTCTTTCTTCACAAACCATTTCCCATATCCCAGTGCTGCGGCCCTGTCCCAAACCGCCCGCATCACATCCGGGGCAAAGTACATCGAGGTTCCTTCCAGGGTGAACTGGGGATCGGGCACGCCCACCATATCGAGCACGATGCCGTAATGCGCAGTATAGGCTTTCCGGTGAGGCTGGCGTGCCCAATGTGCGGAGCCCAGGGCCCAGAACTCGTGCGTACCCAGCTCCTTTCCACGCGGCTCTCCATAGTCTTCTCCATCGAAGAGGATAAGATCTACCCCGCGGGGCGGTGCCTGCTGGTGCATCAGGCGGGCCAGCTCCAGGATGACTCCCACCCCGCTGGCGCCGTCATTGGCTCCATCGATAGGCTGATCGTGGAAAGCAGGGTCAGGGTCGTGATCGGCATAGGGACGTGAATCCCAGTGGGCGGCGATCAGCATTCGTGCCGGATTTTCCGGACGGAAACTGCCGATGATATTGGTAAGTTCCAGCACGGTTCCATCCCAGGCCCGTGCCTTGAAGTCCTGCACATACACTGTATCACAATACTTTTTCAAAATCATTATCAGATCATTACGGCAGGCGCGGTGGGCAGGGGTATTCGGAACCCTTGGCCCGAATTCAAGCTGGCGGGCAACAAAAGCAAAAGCTGAGTCCTGCGAAAACACAGGCAGCTCAATTGCTTTCTGCGGCTGAGTTGCGACAGGCGCTTCTGATGCATTTTTGTCGGCACTTCCTCCGCAGGAGAACAAGAAGAGGGCTAAAAGAAATGGCGTGATTACCCGTATCATCATTTCCTGAAGATGGCGGCCGTTTCTTCCATTCCGTTCACAAAAACCGTTTCCGACAGGGGCCTTCTCACCCTTTTTTTGTACTCTCCCTCTGCCATTCTTTCCGGCAGGATTTCCGGTTCACCCATATAGCCTACGGCAGTAACGGTAAGGGGTTTGTATTGTGCATTGATTTTGAATATGCGAACCGCAGCAGCAGGGTCGAAGCCACCCATCTGATGCACATATAAGCCTTCCGCCATTGCCTGGATACTCAGGTGGGCAATGGCCTGGCCCACATCGTAGCGGTAGGTGTCATTGATTTTTTCAGAATCGCTGAAGACCTTATGGCCAAGGCTCAGGATGAGGACGGGGGCTGTTGGGGCCCATATCTGATTGAACTCCACCAGTGTCTGCATTATCTTATCATAGGTTTCGTCCCCTTTGATCCCGAGGATGAAACGCCAGGGTTGCTCATTCATACTGGAGGGTGCCCAGCGTGCGGCCTCAAAGATGCGTTGCAGCTTTTCGGGTTCCACGTCTTTCTCGGCAAAGGCCCTCGGACTCCAGCGGCGGCGCATCAGTTCGTGAATTTCATAATCGGTTTCGGCCTCTTTACTGAATACTTTCATTTTTGTGCTCTTTTGTGGGTTTCAAACATCCACCTTCCGGGAATGTTCAGCTAAAATGTCAGGGTGAATATGCTCCCTTCACCCGGGACAGAGCGAACGGAGATGCTGCCTTTATGCAGGTGCATTATTTGTCGGGACAGACTGAGTCCGATCCCGCTGCCGTGTTTCTTTGAAGTGAAGAAAGGCATAAAGATTTTGTCCATCATATCGGGCGCAATGCCTTGTCCGTTGTCTTTGATCTCGATCAGTATTTTATCATTTTCATTGGCCCTGGCCCGGATTTCAATCAGGGGGTCTTCCTTGTCTTTAACCGCATCGATGGCATTGAGCAGAAGGTTGATGACTACCTGGTCGAGCAGGTCGGGATCGGCGGTGACCATCAGGCGTTCGGGCATTACCCTGTGGTTGACCTGTATCCCCTTGGTATCCAGTTTGGGCTGAAGGAGTTGGCGGTTGCGTTCCAGGAGTTCCCTAACCTGGAAGTGCCGGAAGTTGGGGCGGGGGATGCGGGTAAGGTTGCGGTATGCCTCCACGAAATGCAGCAAGGAATGACTGCGTGCCTGGATGGTATCCAGGGCCCCTTGTATGCTTTGGCGATCCTCCTCGTCCAATTCCTGAAACTCCCCGCTGTCTTCATCCACCAACATTGCTTTTACCGTAGATGCCAGGCTGGATATCGGGGTCATTGAGTTCATAATTTCGTGGGTCAGCACTCGGATGAGATTCTGCCAGGATTCAATTTCCTTCTCCTCCAGTTCGCTGTGGATATTCTGCAAACCGACAAGGGTATAGTTTTCATTGCGAAGCCTGAATTCAGCAGCATAGAGCAGGATTTGCAGCATTTCGTTTTCCAGGTGTACCTTCACCAGCTCTCTGTCTCCGGCACGCATCCCGAGGATGATGCGGGGCAGCTCGGGAGAGATCAGCTCCAGGTCCTCCACACTAAGCAGTGAGTGGATGCGCAGCATTCTTTTGAAGGCATTATTGTACAGGTGAACCTTACCGTCTTCCCTGAAAGTAAGCAGGCCGGTATGGACGTGCTGCACTACTGTCTGCAGAAAGTTGTAATGCTCCTCCTTCTCAGCCCTCGTACGCTGAAACTCGCGGATGACCTGATTGAAAGCTTCATTCAGCTCTTTGAAGCCGGCGCCCAGGTGGTGATCAGAGAAGGAGGTGGAAAAATCGGAGTGACGGATGCTTTCCAGAAAATGGGTGATCTTGCGGTTGGTTTTCTCTACATACCAGATCAGATTGATCGCAATACCGGCGGCAAGCAGAAGCAGGATTACCAGTGAAAAGCTGTACCGGCTTTCCCGGTAGAGGGCAAAGACCAGCCCCAGGAGGGCAGAGAAGAGGAGGAGGCGCAGGATCACGCCCAGTCGGAAATGCTTAAAGCCCATATTTCTCAATCCTGCGGTAGAGGGAAGCACGCGTCAGTCCCAACTCTTTGGCAGCCTTGCTGATGTTGCCCCCGTGCTTGTCGATGACCTTCCGCACCAGGATGCGTTCGGTTTCTTCCAGGTTGTAATTGGCTGCATCAAAAAGCAGTGCATTGTCTTCTTCGGGTTGTGGCAGGAAGAAATCGGAAGGTTCCAGCACATTTCCCTCGCTCATAATGACGGCCCGTTCAATGCTGTGTTGCAGCTCGCGGATATTCCCGGGCCAGGAATGTTTCTCGAGGCGGCGCAGGGTTCCGGGATTAACCCGTTTGAGGGGCATCTTGTATTTTTTGCAGTACACCTCAAGGAAATGATCCACCAGCAGGGGGATATCTCCTGTCCTTTCCCTCAGAGGCGGCACAGCAATTTCCACGGTATTGATGCGGTATAAGAGGTCCTGACGGAATTTTTGCTCATTCACCATCTGGTAGAGCGGCATATTGGTCGCACAGATCACCCTGACGTCCACAGGGATTTCCTTATTGGAACCCAGACGCACCACTTTACGGTTCTGCACTACGCTGAGCAGCTTGGCTTGCAGGGGCAGGGAGAGGTTGCCGATCTCATCCAGGAAAATGCTTCCTTTGTTTGCGGTTTCAAAGCGGCCGGCCCGGTCTTCCCTGGCATCCGTAAAGGCTCCTTTTTTATATCCGAAGAGTTCGCTTTCAAAGAGGGTCTCACTGATCGCACCCAGATCCACGCTGATAAAGACTTCATCGCGGCGGTGACTGGCCCGGTGCAGCGCCCGGGCGATGAGTTCTTTGCCTGTTCCGTTTTCACCCAGGATAAGCACGTTGGCATCGGTGACAGCCACTTTCTGTACCGTGGTCATTACCTTCTCCATTGCCGTGGATTGGCCGATGATGGCTCCGAAGCCCTGGTCGAGGCTGGAACGGAGAGCCTGGTTCTGGTTGCGCAAGACTTCCGCTTCCTGGCGCGACTGCCTTACCTTCAGGTTGGCGGCAATGGTTGCCAGAAGCTTTTTGTTTTCCCAGGGTTTAAGAATAAAATTGGTGGCCCCTTCCTGTATTCCTTTGACTGCCAGCTCAATGTCTCCGTATCCCGTAATGAAAATGACCACAGCCGATGGATCGGCTTCCAGAATGCGGTTCAACCAGAGGAAACCTTCCTGCCCACTGGTGGCATCGCGCGAGAAATTCATATCCAGCAGGATCACATCATAGGTCTCATTCCGCAACAGATTGGGCAGGCGCTCCGGGTCTTCTTCCGTGTGGACTACCTTAAAATGTTGTTTCAGAAAGAGACGGGCAGCCAGGAGTACATCCTGGTCGTCATCTACAATCAAAATTCTGGCATCCAGCTTACTCATACCTTCGATTTTGTTTTTTTGTTTTCCTGCGGGAAGTTGGACAAGATTTCAGGATCCGGCATTTCGGCCATTTCCTAAGAGCCAGGCAAAATAAAGAAATTTCCGGAGGTGGTCAACTGTTTCATCAAGGGGTATCCCCTGGCATAAAGAAGTGTTAACCGTATCTTAGCCCTTAATTAACGCGAAAGTACGAGCGCGGGGCTACCTTGCGCCTCAAAAAAAAAGGTATGCTTATGAAAAAGTCCCGTTTTGTCATTCTACTGCTGATCTCTATCCTGCTTCAAACCGGCATCAAGGCACAGTCCATCCGCATTGCCGTATTTAGCGACCCGCATTATTTTGATACCAGCCTCCTGATCCAGGACGGTCCTGCCTTTCAATACTACCTGGCTTCCGACCGCAAGCTGATCAAAGAAGGCCCGGCCATTCTCAATGCTGCGATAGATACCATTCTGGCAGATGGTCCGGACCTCGTGCTGGTGCCCGGCGACCTGACCAAAGACGGAGCGTTCAGCAGCCATAGTCTGGTGGCAGCCCAACTGCAATTACTGGAAAATGCCGGGATCAAAGTTTATGTGACCTGTGGCAACCACGACATCAACAATCCCCACGCCCTGGCATTTGACAGTGCTACGGTGATTCCCGTCCCTGACGTTAATCCTGCCCAGTTCGACAGCATCTATGCAGCATTTGGTTTTGATGAAGCCATTGCTCGCGACAGCAACTCTCTCAGCTATGTGGCTGAACCCTTTCCCGGTCTGCTGATTCTTTCGATGGATGTGTGTAAATATGATGATAACTATGCCCTGGGCCGTCCTGAGACAGGAGGGCGTTTCAAGCCGGCTACACTGCAATGGGCCTTGCAACAGATTGCGGATGCCAAGTCTTCAGGGAAGCGTATCCTGGGAATGATGCATCACGGTCTGGTAGAGCATTTTTATGGCCAGGGCACCCTCTTTTCCGATTATGTCATTGAGGATTGGGACTCTGTTTCAACACTACTGGCAGATGCCGGATTAGAAGTGGTATTTACGGGTCATTTTCATTCACAGGATATTGTCGGAAAAACCACAAGCGCCGGCAATCGCATCTACGATGTGGAAACCGGTTCATTGGTCACCTGGCCTTGTCCGGTCCGTTTTCTGGATCTGAATGGAAACCAGTTGAGCATTTCCGGCATACCCCTGGAGAATGTGAACTACAATACCGGCAGCCTTTCTTTCCAGGACTATGCATACAACTACCTGGTCAATGGAATGCCCCTGATCATTCAGGCTATGCTGATGCAGCCCCCCTATAATCTTCCTGATTCCATTGCCCAGCTCCTGGAACCGGCACTGACGGCATCCATCGTCGCACATTATGCAGGAGATGAGGCTAACCCCCCGATGCAGGTTCAATTGGCCATTTTCTTCCTGTTGTCTGATCCCCAGACGGCATATCTGGGTACTGTGCTGGATTCACTCTGGAATGATCCGGCACCGGCCGACTGGAATGTCAATCTGTCTCTTTCAGCACTAACGGGTATGGAAGAAAAAGTGTCGCTGGAACGCTTTCAGGTTTACCCGAATCCGACCCGGGATCAGCTTCACATTATTGGAAATGCATTGATATCCAATTATATTCTGATGGATAGCCGTGGCAAAGTTTACCGCTCTGGTCAGCCCTCTGCTGCTTCCTTCACCCTGGCCACCAAATCACTTTCCCCGGGGGTTTATTTCTTGCATTTGTATTCGGAAGAAGGACATCAAATAGACAAAATCAGCATCCAACGGTAGAAGCAGGTCCTTTTTTACGTACTGGGATAGCTGTAATCCCACCGCTGATGTCTCAGACACATCATTGAGTCTTTTGCGCCCCGATTTATGCCTGCTCTTCCAAGGCTAAGCGTATATTTGCGATATGGATACCCTCATTCAGACGAAAGGCATAAGCAAGGTTTTTCGCACAGCAGAAGTGGAAACACGGGCGCTGTGGGAAGTGTCCCTGGAAGTCAGGAAAGGCGACTTTCTGTCGGTGATGGGGCCATCAGGTTGCGGAAAATCCACCCTGCTGAATATTTTAGGCTTGTTGGACCAGCCTGATTCAGGGATGCATTTTTTTCTGGGCAATGATGTTAGTGGCCTGTCTGAAGTACGGCGCGCCCGGCTGCGGAAGAAGAACATCGGTTTTGTTTTCCAGAACCCTAATCTCATTGAGGAGCTGACCGTAAGTGAGAACGTTGAGTTGCCGCTGGTGTATCTTGGCCTGAGACCCAGCGACCGGGCGAAACGTGTGGATGAGGTAATGGATCAGCTACAGCTGCTGCATCGCCGCAATCATTTCCCCAATCAATTAAGCGGGGGGATACAGCAGAAGGTTTCTGTTGCCAGGGCTATAGTGGCTCGTCCGCGCCTGATTCTGGCCGATGAACCAACCGGGAATCTCGATTCGATCAATGGAGATGCGGTGATGAGCTTGCTGGAACACCTTAACCGGGCCGGAACTACCATCATCATCGTAACGCATTCTCAGCGCGATGCCGGCTTTACGCATCGTGTGGTCCGGCTTTTCGACGGGGAGGTCATCAATGAAGATATCCGGATTAAGCAACCATAAGGGTTTTGAACGATGGATGCCAATGCTTCCCACATTTTCCGGAATTTCTTTCTCAGCTCCTGGCGCTATCTCACCCGCCACCGGGTATTCAGCCTGATCAACCTGGCCTGTTTGACCATTGGCCTGGCCTGTGTGTTCCTGGTTTTGATCTGGGTGGATTATGAGTTGGGCTTTGACCGTTTTCATCAGGATAAAGACCGGATCTACCGTGTCGTAAGTGAGATTCGTTTTGGCGACGAGCGGCTCTCTATGGCTGTTTCGGCAAGGGCACTGGGCGAGGCAGCAGATACAAGAATTGAGGATATTGAAACCGTCCTGCGTATACGACCCTATGCCAGACCGATCGTACGCTACCGTGATAAGCTGTTTACGGAATCCAATGTCATTGCCAGCGATCCGGCTTTTTTTCAGCTGTTTTCCTTCCCCCTGCTGGCAGGAGATGCCCAAACCTGCCTGCTGGCCCCTTCCTCGATTGTACTTTCTGAAGCTATGGCCAGGAAGTACTTCGGCGACCTGGATCCTCTTGGCCGCGTGGTGGAAATCAATCAACGCCACCGCTGCCGGGTTACCGGGGTTTTTCGCCAGCCCGAGCAACCCTCTCACCTTAATGTCAACGCTGTAGTCCCTTTGAGCTTGGAGCGGAGAAGCAACCCGGATGTCAATCCCTGGAACCGATACGATATGTATACCTATGTACTCCTCAGGGAAAATGCAGACCCGGAGCAGGTGTGCCAGGAGCTACTCCTGTTGCACCGTACGGAAGATCCTGATTTGGATCCGGAGGACATAGATCGCTTGAACATTTCTTTACAACCGCTGATCGAGATTCATCAGCAAAGCGGGCTTCAGGCTGAAATGGCAATAACGGGAAACCGACAGCAAATTCTCATTTTTCTCTTCATTGGAATGGTGATTCTGGTTATCGCCATTATCAATTTTGTGAACCACACCACAGCCCGGGCCAGACTTCGCTATCGCGAAATCGCCATCAGAAAAACGTATGGCGCCACACGCCACCAATTGATTCTGCAGTTTCTTTTCGAGTCGGTCTTCCTGTCCCTGATCGCCCTGCTGCTCGCCATCTCCCTGATGGAGCTGCTGGTCAACATCTTCAACCGTTTTATGATGGAAGGCCTGAGCTTTTATTTACTGCGCGATTATCGATTCCTTTTTCTTTTTGTTGTCATCAGCCTGCTGGCAGGTATATTGGCAGGAATCTATCCGGCCCTGAGCTTTTCACGTTTGAAACCCATCAAAGTATTCAGGGTAGAACCCAATATTTTGAGAAAGAGGATTTCGGTGCGCCGTGCTCTGGTCATCCTGCAGTTTGCAGTCTCCATTGCCATCCTCACCTGTACTCTGATCGTGGCGGGACAGATACGGTACGTGAAAGAAAAAGAAGCCGGGTTTCAATCGGAGGACGTGGTTTATTTGAATTTGAATGAGGATTTGAAAGCATCTCTGCCTGCCTTCCGGGAAGCGCTGCTTGCCCTGGATGGCGTGGATATGGTTTGCGCCAGCAATACACTGCCGATGTTCGGGACGGCCTTCTCCTCTGTGGTGGACTGGGAAGGGAAGCCTGAAAACCTTGAGGTACAGGTGCATTTTCGGTATGTGGATCAGTATTTCCTCAAAACCCTGGACATCCCCTTGCTTAAAGGCCAGCATTTTTCTGCAGATCCCTTGTTTTCCGACAGCCTCACCTTCCTGATCAATGAGAGTATGGCGGCCCTCATCACCGACCGTGAGGTTCTGGGACTGCCGATGACTTTTGCGGATATCCGCCACGGCAGAATAGCAGGGGTTTTCCGCGACTATCACTTCAGTTCGATGCACCAGCCCGTGGCTCCCCTCATCCTGATGCTGGGAAGAGAGGAGTTAAACTATCTGATGCTGCGCCTGCATCCTGAGAAAAGTGAGAACACGATGGCTGAAGCGGAAACCCTCTGGAAGCAGTTTACTCCCTTTTATCCATTTGAGTATCAGTATCTGGAGAACAGATATGAGGAGTTGTATGCAGATGAAGGCAAGACCTATGCTTTGTTGACCTATTTCAGTGTCCTTGCCCTGCTGATCTCCTTTTTGGGGCTATTCGGACTGGCCTCATTCCGTGCTGAGCAGCGCAGGAAGGAGATAGCAATTCGTAAGGTGTACGGAGCCTCGCCGGCCCTGGTATCCTTATTCTATGCACGGGAAGTCGGTTTCTGGATTCTGTGGGCAGGGCTGCTGGCAGCGCCCCTGGCCTGGTTCTTTATGGATAAATGGCTGGAAAAGTTCGCCTATGCTGCGGCCATCTCACCGCTCTTCCTCGCCCTCGCTTTGGCTATCGCCCTTTTGGTGGCTTTGCTTGCTTCAATCTGGCAGGTCATTCTCTCCGCCCGGATGAATGCCGCCCAGGCCCTGCGCGTAGATTAAACTATTAACGCTCTCCCCTTTAAACAACTTTTGTTTATTTCCTGCAAGCCAATCCGCTTTCTGCCTTTAACTGACGTTTGCACACCAGAAACTAAAATAATAGTTGCATAACTATATCATTAGTTATACATTTGATTTTTCTTAGAAGACTACCATTTACGGATAAGATTATGAAGAAAGTACAGAAAGAGCTGACGCGTGCCGAGGAGGAAGTGATGCAGGTATTGTGGCGTATCGGGAAGGGCTTTGTGAATGATATTCTGGCAGAATTCCCCGAGCCCAGACCGGCATACAATACCATCAGCACGATTATTCGTATTCTGGAACGCAAGGGCGTAGTTGCTTACGAGAGCTTCGGGAAGAGCCACCGCTACTTTCCTTTGGTTCAGCGGGATGCCTACGCCCGACAATACCTAAAGGGTTTTGTTAAGCGCTATTTCAGTAATTCATACCAAAATATGGCCTCCTTCTTTTTGGAGAAGGAGGATGTGAGTGTAGAAGAGCTGGAATTGCTTCGTAGACATATTGACCAGGCTTTGGCCGAAAAGAAAGACCGACAATGACATTAACCACCTATCTTATTCACTCAGCCTATCTGCTGGCTTTTGTCTGGCTGGTGTATGTGGCCTTATTGCGGAATCTCCGCTATTTCTTGCTCAACCGGGCTTTTCTGATAGTAGGATTGTTGCTGGCTATTTTGGCTCCGCTGCTACCTTCGGTGGCTCCCAAGGTAATAGGTGAGATACCCATACTCACCTTGCCTGAATTCGTCGTATCCCCGGAAGCGGATGAAGCGCAAGGCTTTTCGCTGAAGCATTTTATCCCACACATATACCTGGCTGGTATTCTTTACTTTCTGTTGCGCTATTATTTCCGGCTGAAAGGGATCTTTCATCTTCTAAGAAAAGCCCGGTCTGACAACCACGGGATGTCACAAGTCCGTACCCTGAACGGAATGGGTGGAGCCTTTACCTTCTTTAATCGTATTCTTATGGACGATAATCACATCGCTCCCGAAGCACAGCGAGCCGTATTGCGTCACGAAATGGTTCACCTCAGGCAGTGGCACAGTCTGGATATTTTACTGATAGACCTGATCCGCATTCTGCAATGGTTTAATCCCTTTGTATATGCGATGAAACGGGAATTACAGCAGGTACACGAATTTCTGGCCGACAGGGAAGGTTTACAAAGGGAGGACAGGCCGGGAGAATACCTGCAGGCATTGCAGACCTATGTGCTTACCAATCAGAACTCAATGAAAATCACCGCCGCTTTTGGCAATGTATCGCTAAAAAGACGTCTAAAAATGATGACCAGGACCAAACAAAAAGGGATGATGCTCCGCTACGGAGCGGCATCAGTAATGATGGTGTGCTGCTTCCTGATATTACCGGCCGGCAGCCTTTCTGAGAACAAGGCAACACCTGAGTGGTTGACTTCACAACCTGCTACAGCAACAGATTTGCAGGAAAAGGAAGTTCCGCCCTACAAGATGGCACCTCAGTATCCGGGAGGTGAGTCTGCACTGGTGGCTTATCTTGCTTCTGCAGTGAAGTATCCTGAAGATGCCAGAAAGAAGGGAACCAAAGGGACAGTTTATGTGAGCTTTATCGTGAGTAAAGATGGCGATGTCAAGAACGCCAAGGTAATCAGAGGCATTGGAGACGGCTGTGATGAGGTCGCACTCAAGGCCATTCAGGAAATGCCTCGCTGGTCGTCGGGACTGAACCATCAGGACCAGCCTATTGACGTGGAGCTCACGATTCCGGTGAAGTTCGAGCTGAGTGGGAAGGAAGGCAGTGATCAGTGATCAATGACCAGTGACCAGTGACCAGTGATCAGTGATCAGTGACCAGTGACCAGTGATCAGTGATCAGTGTGAGCTTGCCCGCACGCGCGTCTTCAGCCTAAAATCCGCAAGTCCCAGCTGTCCGTAGCCATACCTGACGGTAGGAAATCGTCCACGCTAAGGACCTGCTGATACAATGGCGCTGTTCGGTTTCCCGCTGAAGACGCGCGCCAGCTGAGATGAAAACTCAGCTTATTGTTTCACCCATCGCCGGGCACATCGGGTTTCTTCCAGGATGACTTCCACGATATACAATCCGGCAGGGAGGTGGTTCAATCGGATTTCTTCCCCTCTTTGCCCTTCTCCCGAAAATACCAACACTCCTCTGGCATCTAATACCCTGATCATCGCCTTCTCATTGTCACCCGGCCAATCCGGTGTGAAGCCTGCACGGGAAGGATTTGGGAAAAGGGAGAGCTTGCATTGCGCTGCTTCCCGGATTTCTGTATCAGGAATAATCGGGCTGTCGCAGTCACAGCTTTTAGCAATGGCGGTAGATCCGGGGATACAGTTTACGCTGCTGAAAGTAGCTTCACTTCCTGCATAGGCGGTAAATCCTGCCGACAGGCAGTGTTCCCTGGCGATATGGGCAGCGCGTGCCCCGGAATAATAGCTCACTTCACAACCATCTCCGGCCATTTGGACCAGGCCCGCTTCATCGAGAAAGTGATCAGAAGCATACAGCTTTACCCGGCACCAGCGGTGTTCACGATCGCAGGGCTCGGTGATATTGGTGTAGAGGTAAGCGGTTCCGCGTTCATCCTTCCATCCCCAAGCCCCTGAAATGGCGTGGTTGGCCGACAAGCCCAGGGCCGATCCATAGCGTTCGTAAGGATCAGGGGTTTGTGGAAAAATTTTGCGATGCTGTGACCATTGGTTGTAGTAATCACGCCGGAACAGATAGGCCGATCCACCTTTGAAAGACGGATGCCCATCGCCAGGTTTTCCTGCCAGGATATAGCGTCCGTATATCTGCACATCATCCCCGAAATCATCGGTTCCTGAGGCCCCATCCTCCGGATAGAGATACTGGCTGAAACTCCAGTTCCCGTTATGGAATTCATACAAAAGCAGGCGGTTGTTCCAGCTGTCACCCATTATGGCGTAGGGGCAGTCTATATCCACCGAGCTGGCTTCTGCCACATTGATGGTTTTGATCGTAGCCCAACCCTGTCCATTGTTCGTCCAGAACCAAAGCTTGTCCTGTCCTGCGTTGGGATTGGCGATGGTGGCGATATGATTGCCGCTGACCGCTACATCCAGTCCGAAGCGATTGGTGCCGGAAGCACCGGCGTCGTGTAGCATCGCTTCATTCCCCCATATCTGGCTGCCCAGAAGGCGGAAAACCCAGGCGGCCCCGGTAGCGGGTTGAGAATTATTGGGTGCCCCAACCACACACAATGGCCCGTCCATATCCAAAGCCCAGCCGAAATGATACTTGACCTGACCGGGAGAAGAGAAGGTTTGTTTCTCTTTCCAGTTTGTCCCGTCATAATAGAAAAAGACTGCTTTGCCTTTAGTGTAATTGGCATTGCCCGGGGCACCGGCCACCATCCAATCGCCGCTGCAGGCCACAGAGAAGCCAAAATAGTCTTTAGGGTTCCCGACCTTGGGTTTGAGTTTCTGAAAGAACTGCCAGACTGAATCCAGGCCCAGACGGTACACATATACCGATCCGGATTCCCCGCCCTGGTCGTCATCATAGGGCGCACCGATGAAGGCCCATTCTCCGTCGGTAGCCACAGCTTTGCCAAAGTAATCTCCCCACCATCCATCTCCGGCCTTGATTTGGTTCACATCGGTACTCAGGTCGTGCAGGGCATTGGGAATGATGGTCACCATTTTGGAGGCTACTCCAAGGATATTATCGAGGTAGTCGCGTATTTCCAGCCTGACCTGATACATCCCCGGTGTAAAGTACAGGTGCATAGGGACACCGGAAATCTCCTGCAGAAAGCCATCTCCGAAATCCCACAGACGCCGGGCAAAAGAGGGTCCCCCGCTTGTCAGATCGGTGAAACGGGTAAAGTCCCCGGCGATAGCGGGCGCATCCACGCTGAAATCCACATTCAGACCACTGATGATTTGCGGATAGACATAAATGGTCTTTTCAATTTCGTCCACATCTCCATAGAGATCCGTAATGGTCAGCTTGACATCATAATAACCCGGGCTGTTGAATTGATGCACCGGACTGAAGGCTGTGCTCGAACTGCCATCATCAAAATCCCAATGACATTGCAGTCCGTCGCCGGTGGAGAGATTGATGAAGTTGGTCACTGAAGGGACGCCCAGGCTGAGCTGGTCGAAATGAAAATCAGCACTGAGTTGTGCACTGCTGTTCTGAGGGTAAACCGTGATGTAGTTCACCTTTACCTCAGTATCTGACAGTCCGTTGACATCGGTGACTTTGAGGGAGACCGAGTAGTGTTTGGCTTGTGAAGTATGATTCACGTACTCTAGCGCAGGGGGATACTTTCCCAGCCATACCATACCGTTTCCAAAGTTCCACTCCCAGCTTGCCCCCTGGCCGAGGGATACATCGGCAAACTGGACAGAGAGCGGACTTACTCCGCTGACAGGAATTCCGACGAAGCCGGCCTCCAGCGCGCCGGGATTGGGCCCGCTTCCCAGATAGAATCCGTGATTGTTGTCGTGCCCGCTCTTCTGCGAAGGCGTCCAGCTGCCATCATCATTCCGCTGGGGAAAGGAAGAGCCGGGGGTAGTGCCGGGATAATGTGGTTTAAAGAATCCGTTTCCCCCAAGATCTTCTCCGCTGAAAACAAGGAACTGGAAGCCACTGATCCCGTTGAGTACCGCCTGGTTAAGATACATCGCCGGAATACTGATGCTCCATTCTGTTTTGGCAGCATTGGTGGGGCTCATTTGTTTGTTGGGCATTCCCGCCAGGATGGCCGGATTGGCCAGGTCCACCGTCACAAAACGCATTGGCTCGGAGGTTTGGATGGTGATGTGCACGTTGGATAAACCCGAGGAGGTCCCTCCCTGGTTCTGTGAAGTCCAGATGAAGTAATTTTGTCCGGGATCCCAGTTTCCATAGGCTGCATACAAAAGCTGGTCGGCGGTAATGCTGATCCCCCGGATAAAGGGTTTGAAATTATCGAGGATGACCTGCTTGTTCACACTGTTGCTGTTGCCGGTGATGTCCGTTCCCCTGGCCCGGAAAACGTAGCGCCCGTCAGGCCACTCCGCTTCCAGGTTGTTCAGGGCATCGTTCCCCTGGATATCTTTCCTGGAATAGAAATGATGTTTCATATAGTCCTGGCTGGGCATCGTGGAAAAGGGATAGATGCCTTCCCGCACATCGCTCATAATTGCCTGGGATGTGTTCAGCACATAAATAGGTATTCCTGAGAGGCCGTGATGCTCATACTCCCATTCCCTAAGCAGGTGTTCCGGCTTTCCTTTCTCCCTGAAATACAGTTGCATCCGGTTGAAATCCTTATCCGAAGTAACGTTCATCATTGCGTTCAGGATCATCGGATGCCCATACACTGCGCTGTCCGGAAAATCCACGGCCTGTCCGCCCTGGTTTTTTTGCGGAAAGAGATGAATCGTGGGACTGTGCTGGTCGCTGTGGGCGATGTAGCGCAGGGGGTTCTCCCATCCGATTTGCCCGGGCGGACTATAATCGATGTGCAGATGATTGGTATAGTTCGAAGTAAAAACCCAGTCCCCTGCCTGGACGTTATTGCTTACGTTCACGCTCTGGCCGGTCAGGACATCGTAGAACGGCACATTAAAAACGGCATTACTCAGCACCCGGTGGGTATGGAGTAATCCATTTTTTGCTGTCCGCTGAACAATGACCACAGCCCCTGCAGGATATGAGGAGTGATTGGTTTGAATGACTTCCCAGGTATTGTCACTAGAACTTCCCGCTTCCAGATGGAAATAGCGCCAGTTTCCTATCCGGATATATCCGTTTTGTGAATGAGCACTTATGCCCGTTATCGTGCCCGCTGCAACTGCATAGGCTCTTCCCCCTTTGGTGAGCTGGTAGTCGATCCCGACGTGGGGGTTGGTGCCGTTGGTGATGTGCCGTGGCCCGTAATCGCTGTTGATCTGTCCGTACTGGGTGGTGGATCCTGTAATCGGATCGATCAGGCTTTGTGCCTGGAGGGTGCCTCCTACGTGGAGGCTGAGGAATATACCTATGGTCAGTACTCCCTGCTCAATCGCTTTTCTGTATTTGTTTATCCGTCCCATCATTTCTCCCCTTCGTTTCGTGGATAAGTTTCATCTTGCCGTTGTATATCTTCAGATTATCAGTCTTGGCCTCATAGACCAGTTTCAGTCCGGAATATGGACCTCCTCCCAGCTTTGTTTTATCAAAGCGCCCTATGACCTTTTGCTTTGGATCAATCAGGAGAAAGTGTGCCTGATTGGGTCCGTTGGCCACGTGGATCACATAATGATCACTTCCAGGACTGGGATAAAAATTGAAGCCGGTTAATTGTTTGGTAAAGGGTTTCTCCAGAGGAATCTGCGCCAGCACCATCTTCATCCCGGGGCCATAGATGTTGGCCATCATTCCTTCCTGATCGATTTCGAGGAAGGTCTGGAAGGTGGATGTGGTGTACCAGCGGTTTCCCGGACCGGACAACGGCCGGGTGAACACCGTCTTGCCCCCGCCATCCAGGCAAAGGAGGCTGTCGCGGGTTTTCAGCAGCAGATAATCGCCCCGGGGATGGATCGCCTGCACCGATGGCATTGCATCAGGAAAGAACTTCTCCCATTGGATCCCGTTCTGAAAATTCCTGCAAGCCACCGAATAAGGCCCGCCTATATGCATCGGGTTCCGGCATTCCACAATGAAGTTCCCTTCCAGGCTGAGGTGGTAGGGCGAGGCTATCTCTTCTTCCATCACCATCATATTCCCTTTCTCATCCAGCACCACATATTGGTAATGCACCTGCCCCTCGCCCAGCATCGCATCTGCCAGAAAGAAGCTTGCATCTGGATGATAATGCTGAGGCTTAAAGGTGAAATTCAGGTCCCGTTCCCGGGCGATCCACAGAATGCCGCCTTCGGTATCGCACATCCCTGCGTAGCTATAGCTATGAGGCGCTTCAGGAGTGTAATAGGTGACATAATAGTTGAACAGGTATCTGTCTCTTCCATTCAGCTGAAATGTGGTAAGCATCTGAAGTCGCTGGATATCGGAATACCAGCCGAACTTCGCCACGGTATCTGTTTTTTCGAATTCCATTCCGATGCGGTCTGCAGCATTTTCAACACTGGTGAGGATGCATTCGCGGACAAAGCTGCTGTCGAGCTGGTTTTGCGCTGAGAGGGAGAATGCGTTGCTTACGCATAGCAGGATCACAAAAAGCTTGGCTTGTTTTTTCATTGGCGGAGGAGGTTTGGGTTAGGTGGATTGAATTGACTGATTTTATCGTGAAAACAAAGATTTTGTTGCCTGAGCTCCAAAATATACAGGGTCATTTCTTCCAGCTTTCCCAGCAGGGCTACACAAAGTTGTCCCAGATCCACATCTGTCCCCAGGATTTCCTTTTCGGGAGGGATGCCGGGCAAGTGGCGGTTTTCTGCAATAAAGCGGGCAAGGCTGTCGAGGCTGAGGCGGGGATAATCTTCTGAAAAGACTTCATCTTTCCACACATCCAGCCTCACTTTCACTTCTTTGGCGATCAGGGTATTGTTGCTGCGCATCATTCCATTGGCATCTATGCGCAGGCTGGTGTCGCCGTTCTGGATCAGCATCAATGCGGTTGAGTTCGGGTTATTGGAGATGTAGCGAATCCCGGCAGTGCTGTTCGCCGCATTGTGGTTTCTTACCACTAAAGCATCCTCTGTTCCTGCATCTACTTCAAGACGTGCCTGCGGACTGGAAGTGCCAATGCCGACCTTCCCCAGTGTTCCGGGCCCGGCGGCACTGCTCACATAAAAGGTAGGCAGGTCGGAGTTGAATCCTACCATCAGGCTGTTGGCTTTATGGTTGGTCAGGGTCTGGTTGGCGTAGCCCGACCCGATCACGATGGATTTGGATCCGCTGGCCTTCACATAATTACCCAGGGCCATACTATAGCTTCCCGGACTGCTGGCTACACTGCCGGCACTCAAAGAATACAGTCCGCTTGCCTGTGCATTCATCCCGAAGGCGTGGCCTCCGGTGCCACTGCTCTGGCTGCTCAGCCCCGAAGCAAAAGCGGCATAACCTGTGGCTGAGCAGCCCATCCCCAGTGCACTGCTGTTAATTTGATTGGTGGTGGTGCCCTGGTGATTTACCTGGGCCTGTAGAAGGCCCGCCACAAGACAGGCCATCGCAGTTAATATCATTCCCTTCATATCGTTCCCTTCTTTTTTAACTGTTTGTTTTACATTTTGATGATCTTGAACAGCTCAGGCTGTTCGCCCTCCGGCTTCACGCGGAGGATATACTGTCCGGACGGCAGATGCCCCAGGCGCAGGGCTTCATCCGGGCGGCTGACTTGCCAGAGTACCCTTTTCCCCAGTAAATCCAGTAGCTCAATCTCCACCAGTTCCGCTCCTGTCATATTCAGGAATAAGAGATCGCTGACCGGGTTGGGATAAGCTTGGATACTTCCAGCCTGTTTTGAATGAACACCAGTGGCAAGGTCCGTTTCGTATGCGCCTATATCAACGGCCGGACCGATAATGCGGGGATTGCCGTTCAGATCAAAAAGAGGCAGACTAAAACCCGGAATCGTATTGAGGCCGGTATTGATGCAGGAAGAACCTGAGAGGAGTTCCCAGTTGGTGGCAGAAGCCTGGGCAATGATTCCGCTGACCTGGCTTGGATTGGCAAAATTGGGGTTTTGGGTGGTAATCCCTATGGATGGACCAAGGTATCCCTGGCTGACACAGGAGTTGATCACCCAGGGGGGCAGGGTATCCAGCCACATAATCTGTCCGAAGCCGTTGGCAAAACCATTCAACCAGACAATGCAGTTCACGATCAGCTCATTCGGGGAGGGTGCGAAAATACCATACATCTCATTTCTGGCAATGGTATTGTTCACATAGAAATTATAGGATCCACTATGACCGCCCATCAATCCAATCCCTGCATTATTGTGGATCAGATTGTTTACAAATGAGGACTCCTGGGTCGTAAGATAGACCGCCGCCAGGCTGAGGTTGTTCCGGAACACATTGTGCCCGACCTTCACCCCCCCATAGTTGTGTTTCAGATATATAGCACCTCCCAGGGCCAGGGTGTAGTTCCCCTGTGCATTATTGATGGCCTTGTTCTCCTCGAAGAGGTTATGCTCAAGCCAAAGCGGGCATAAAGTGGAATAGATCGCTCCTCCGTGATTCCTGCTTTGATTGGCACTAAAAATGCAATCGCTGATGTGGACGGTGTCGTGTGTTGCAATGTACACCGCCCCGCCGTAATAATTGCTCTCGTTTGCAAGGAAGGTGGTTTGGAGGACCTCCAGATTCGAATAGGAGAGGTGGATGGCCCCTCCATTCTTCAGGCTGCTATTGTATTCAAATCGGCAGCCCTTGAACTGGGTGTTCCCCGGGCCAGTGATCGCAATGGCTCCCAGGCTGTCCCAGGGATTAAGACTATGTGTGCCCATCCATTCAAAAACACAACACTGAAAGGCCACATCTGCCGTGGCCATTCCCTGGTGATGTATGCGTATGCCTCCCCCATAAAGTGTCCCACTTGCATTCATCCCATTGAAATACACCGAGTCACCCACATCTCCCATTACCTGCATATTACCATACACTATGATATGATATTGGGCATCCGTGTGTATGTGTGTCCCGGCTTCAATGATCAGGCATCCTGTACTGCTGACAACTACATTGTCAACCATCACGTAATTGGAGGTATCCCAATACACTGTATCCTGAATCAAAATCTGAGAAAATGATGCACCCTGGCTGACCAGCAGCCACAAGAGGAGAAGGCTAACTTTTTTCATTGTGGAGGAGGTTTATGGTTTTCTACAATACATTAATACCCATTGGTTACCATCCATAAGGTATCCAGGTGGATGAGCCGTGTGATATGCCGTAGAGGAGGAGCACTGTATGCGAGACAACCTCATACCCATTGCTGTTCAGGGTATGTACCGGGACAAACACGATGCCTGCGAATACTTTGTGTCCCAAGCCCGGGTTCTGCGGATCTACCAATGGTTTTAGCCCCGGAATGAGGCTGACGATTTTGTGGTAATGATAATTCATCTCTGTCGGGCTCAGGCAAAGATGATGGGTGGAACCGAAAGGAGGTTGACTGGTGCTGTAGAAGGTATTGAAATAGCAATAATTGGGATCAGGGCTATTCGGGGGCAGATCGATGGGATTGATCAGGGGGACATATTCAAGGTCGGTAAAATACTTATGATTTTGGGGATATCCCATATTCATCATCACCCTGCGCGTCATTTCCGTACTTGCGTCTTTTCCGGCACAGCAAACGGTGTCGTAACACATTCCCCAGCCCATCGCAAACCACCAGTATGCATCCGGACCCCAGTCGGCATTTACCGACCAGGGTGCACTGGTCTGTCCGCGGACAAAAGTGTATTCAATTTTGAGGAAATCCTGTCCATCCAGGTTTTCCCAGTCCATATCCATAAACTTGAGGTGGATATCTTCCCCCGAGGCTTGGGTGGCGATGCTGTGCAGGGTGTCGGCAATGTCGGCCCATACTTCCGATAAAACCAGTCCGTCAATCTTATCATTCTGAAAAGTCACCGGAAAGGAACATTCTCCACGGATGATTTCTTCTCCTTCTTCCTGATGGTTAACATAGACGTAGTTACCCGAAGCTTCCAGCAGCCAGAGACTTTCCTCCTTTTCAAATTCTTCCCCGGATTTCATTTTCCGCTTTTCCACCTTGGCGATGAAGTCTTTGACCTTCCGTTCAGTTTCGTCCATCTCCACTTTCTGCCCTTCCATTTCAGCGAAGGGCTCCTTCTTACAACTGCCGAAGGGTAGCAATACCAGTCCGGCCAGCATCCACAGGACGCCATAACTGAATAATCTTCTTTTCATTGATTTTTGGGTTTGGGCTGCCTTTGGGCAGCGGATTATGCCCAAATAGACGTTCTGCCCCCCCCAAAGCGGAAAAAAAAAGAAAGTTTTTTTAAGCGGCGATGTATTTTAACTGCCGCTGACTGTCTTCAACAGAGCAGGCGGGTCAGTTGATGGGGCGGGCCAGGATCACATAAACCGGGAAGTGGTCGCTATAGCCACCCAGGTAATTGCCCCCGGCGAAGGAACGGAATGGATAGCCTTTGAAGGAACCACTGGTTTGACGCAAAAACTCCTTATTGTACACCCTGGCTGTATGCAGGAACCAGCCTGGCTGGTCTTTCGGAACCAAAGCCTGGCTCAGGATGATCTGATCGAAAAGATTCCAGTTATCACGGTATGCGAGCGATCCTATCCCCTTCTTATACAGGCTTTCCATTGGGTTGTACAAACGGTATCCATCCAGGTTTTCCGTATTTCCGACGGCTTTCAGGTTGCGCTTTATGCTTGGATCCACCGGATCGTCATTCAGGTCGCCCATCACCAGCACCTTGGCATTGGGATCAAGGTGCAGGAGGGAATCCACAATATGGCGGGTCAGGTCGGCGGCGGCCATCCGCAGCGGGCGGCTGCGTTGCTCTCCGCCCCGGCGGGAAGGCCAGTGGTTGACAATCAGGTGAATCATCTCTCCCTGAAGGTATCCTGAGACCAGCAATTGATCACGGGTCAGGAAATCAGGACGATCGGGCAGGCGAAGACGGTAAGATTTACTATTGGTAAGACGGAAATACCGTTGCTGATAAATCAGGCCCACATCCACTCCACGTCGGTCGGGAGAGTCGTAATGGACAATGGCATAGCCGCGCTCTTTCAGCTCAGGTTGATCGATCAGATCCTGAATGACGCTACGATTTTCTATTTCGGAAAGGCCCAGAATGGCCAGGCCGTCCGGACTGATGTCTGTTCCGACGCGGGCAATCACATAGGCGAGTTTGTTCAGCTTATCATAATATCTTTCTGTTCCCCAGGCATTGGGTCCCGAAGGGGTAAACTCTTCATCTCTGACCTCGGGCTGATCTATCGTATCGAAAAGATTTTCCACATTATAAAATCCGATACAAGCGACGCCGTATTGCTTTTCCTGTTGCGCAGCGGCAAGCAAGGGCAGGAAGATTAAAACCAGAAATAGCGGGAAGTGTTTCATCATAGTTTTGGGGCATTGACATCAATGTTTGCAAAGATGATAATAAGCTGTGACATAATTTCCTGACTGAATGTGAGCCACAAGGAATATTTTAACCAATTTTGTGGGCTGAATCAATGGGGTTCCCTACACAGCACTGATACATACTGCTTATGTTGCCATACCGTATTTCTATCTTCACTTTTTTGCTGCTGGCAGTCACGGGTTTATCCGGACAGACAGACAGCCTTGAACTGAATACCCTTCCCGGGGCGACCATCCCTCTGGTGACTTTGTCGGCCTCTGATCTGGAGGCGGAAGAAGAGTCCCAGGATATTTCCGGACTACTTCAGGCCTCCAGGGATATCTTTACTTCCACTGCCGGCTATACTTTTGGCTCGGCCCGTTTCCGCATTCGGGGTTATGATTCCGAGAACACCATTGTGATGATCAACGGGATGCCTGTGAACGACAGGGAAAGCGGCAGAGCATTCTGGTCGGGTTGGGGCGGACTGAATGATGTGACCCGCTATCAGGAGATCAATACAAATATTTCTGCCGGCCAACATCATTTTGGGGGCATAGGGGGCAGCACCAATATGGATACCCGGGCCTCGGGCTTCCGAAAAGGATCCCAGATCACCTATTCACTGGCCAACCGCTCCTATCGCAACCGTTTGATGTTTACCACAAATACGGGAATGTTGAAAAACGGCTGGGCCTTCACTTTCTCCGGCTCCCGCCGCTGGGCGCAGGAAGGCTATGTGGAAGGTACGTTCTACGATGCCTGGTCCTATTTCCTTTCTGCAGAAAAACGCATTAATGAAAAACACAGCCTGGTGTTTACCGGCTTTGGATCACCCACCATCAGCGGTCGCCCGGGTGTAGCTACCCAGGAGACTTACGACCTGGTCGGAACCAACTATTATAATCCCTATTGGGGTTACCAGAATGGAGAGAAACGCAATGCCCGCGTCAATCACTACCACCAACCAATGCTTATCCTGGGCCATTACTGGAAGCTGAACCCCAAAACCCAGGTGAATCAGGCTGTTTCTCACACCTTTGGAAGGGGTGGAGGTACCGCCCTCGAATGGTACGACGCCGCCGATCCCCGCCCGGACTACTACCGCAACCTGCCCAGCTTTTATGAAGTGGAGTATCCCGACCAGTTTGCCTTTTATACACAACAATGGCAGGAAAATGAATCCTTTCGTCAGCTCGACTGGGATCAGTTCTATTTTGCCAATGGAAAGAATCTTTATACGGTTCAGAATGCCAATGGAATTGAAGGGAACAGCATTACCGGAAACCGTGCCAAGTACATCGTGGAGCAACGCCGCAACGATAAACAGCAATGGATGTACAATGCCAATTTGCGCCACTCCCTAAGCGATAAGGTGATGATCTCGGCCGGGCTCAATCTCTCCCGCTTCAAAGGCCATAACTATAAACGGGTAGATGACCTCCTGGGTGCCGATTTCTGGGTAGATGTAGATAAATATGCCGAACGCGATTTTCAGGATCCCGTTTCCGCCAACAGCGACATCCGTACCCCAAACCGCGTAGTGAAAGAAGGCGATATTTTTGGGTATGACTACGATGCCAATATTGATCAGGGGGAGGCATTCGCAATGATTGAGTCTAAAGGGCGGAAGATTGATTTGTATGCTGCCCTCCAAGGCAGCAGCACACAATTCTGGAGAACCGGAAATATGCAAAACGGAAAATTCCCCGACCAGTCGCTGGGCGATGGGGAAAAACATTCCTTCCTGAACTACGGCGTCAAAGCGGGGGCCGACTACAAGATTACGGGAAGGCATTTCATTACAGCCAACCTGATGTATATGACCCGTGCCCCCTATTTCCGCAATGCCTATATCTCTGCCCGTACCCGCGATCAGGTAGTGGAAGGACTGGGGAATGAAGAGATACAGGGCGGAGATATCAGCTACCTTTTCCGTGGATCACGCCTTAAGTTCAGATTGACGGGCTATTACACCGAGTTCAACGATGGAGTCTGGGCACGCAGCTTCTATCACGAAGAGTTGCGCAGCTTTGTCAATTATGTGATGAATGGGGTGGACCAGATCCGCACCGGCATTGAAATGGGGCTGGAGGCCAACCTGACTCCGACCCTGACCGCCAGCCTGGTGGTAGCCGAAGGCGATTATGTGTACAACTCAAGGCCGCAGGTTTTTATCGCCCAGGACAATAATCCGCAGGAGGTCATCGCCTCCCGGAAAGTCTTTCTTAAAAACTATAAAGTGGGAGGGATGCCCGAGACGGCCATAAGTGGAGGTTTGAAGTATAATTCACCCAAGTACTGGTTTGTGGGCGTCAATCTCTCTTATTATGATAATACATACCTGACTCCCAATCCGGATCGCAGAACTGAGGATGCCTTGCAGGGCTTGGTGACCGACGACGTCCTCTATAAAGAATTGCTTACCCAGGAAAAGCTGGAATCCGGGATGATCGCGGATCTTTTCGGAGGAAAATCCTGGCGCTTTGGCTCCCATTTCCTCAGCCTGACCGTCAGTATGAATAATCTTTTGGATGTTACCGATTTCAGCATTGGCGGATTTGAACAATACCGCTATGATGCACGCGACATCGACCGCTTCCCTCCCAAGTATTTTTATCTCTACGGAAGAACTTATTTTGTTAACCTCAGATATCGTTTTTAATCCTCAATAAGAATGAAAAAAATAAGCATCCCTTTTTTAGCCCTATCCCTGATTGCACTGTTGATCACAGGCAGTTGCGTGAAACGTGATTTTGATGCCCCTCCGGGTAAAGAAATCCCCAAAGGCAATATCAAAACCATCGCTGAAATCCGCAGCCTTTATCAGGGCCAGCCAGTTTCCATTGATGAAGACTGGTCGGTTTACGCCGTGGTTACAATGGATGAACGTTCCGGGAATATATACCGCAATTCTTATATCCAGGACAAAACGGGAGCACTGAATCTTCGCCTGAATTCTTCCGGTGGCCTGTATCTGGGCGACTCTATCCGCCTTTACCTGAAGGGAACACTGCTCTCCAGTTACGGGGGGGTATTGCAGCTCGACAGTGTAGATGTGGATAACAATGTGGTCAAACAGGCTACCCTGCTTATGAAAGAAGCGGAAAAGGTCAGCATCACTGATATTATGACAGGCTTTTACCAGTCGAAACTGGTACGCCTGGACAGTGTGCAGTTCAAGGCTTCGGAGCTGGGCAAGACGTTTGCCAATACCGTGCTGCTCTATTCGGAGAACCGGATGCTGGAGGACTGCAATAAGAATGAGATCATAGTGCGCACCAGTGGTTATGCGAATTTCGCGGGTGAGCTGCTCCCGGAAGGGAATGGTTCGATGGTGGCTATTGTGAGTGAATTCAACGGCGATATGCAGCTCTTTGTCCGCTCATACGCCGAGATCAATATGAATGGTGAGCGCTGCGGCGGCGTTGGAAACCAGGACCCGATCACCATCAAAGCCCTTCGGAACCTTTATACGGGAAGCATTACCACTGTTCCGGCCAATAAGAAGATTAAGGGCATCATCATCTCCGATTATTCCAAATCTAATCTGCCCAATCGCAATGCCTTTATTCTGGACGAGAACGGAGACGGCATCGCCCTTCGCTTTGATGCCTCACACAGTTTTGCGCTGAACCAGGAAGTGGAAATTAATGTTTCAGGGATTGAACTGTCGGAGTTTAATGGCTTACTTCAGCTGAATAACCTTCCCAACGACAATGTCGCTGTGCTTGGCTCTGCGAGCCCTCCAATTCCCCTGGATGTGAATATTGAAGACATACAGGACGATTTTGAAGAGTTTGAAGCCAAGCTCGTGCGCCTGAGCAATGTGAGCATCAGTAAAAGCGGTGGGGAAACAACCTACGCCTATACCACCATTCTGAATGACGGTACCGGCCAGATCGATATGTTTACCACTTCCTATGCAAGCTTTGCCAACGACAATTTCCCCACTTATCCGGTGAATATTGTATGCATCGTTTCGCAGTATAATAACCCTCAGGTAATCATCCGGAATCTGAATGATATCACTCCGGCAAAGTAGTCCCCGGCAGATCCGGCTTTTGTATGCGATGGTTTTTTCAGATGCTTAGCGGATATTTTTCTATATTCGTTCCAAAATCTTCAGCCTAGTGACCGACAGCTTAATCATTATTCCTACTTATAACGAAAAGGAAAACATTGAGAAGATCATCCGGAAAGTGTTTTCTCTGGAGAAGGTATTTCATATCCTGATTGTGGAAGACAATTCTCCGGATGGCACGGCGGATATTGTCCGCCGCCTGATGCAGGAGTTCCCTGACCAGCTCTTTATGGAAGAGCGTCAGGGTAAGCTTGGCCTGGGAACGGCCTATATTCACGGCTTTAAATGGGGTTTGAAGAAGGACTATACCTACATCTTCGAGATGGATGCCGATTTCAGTCATAACCCCGATGATCTGATCCGCCTTTACAGGGCCTGTGAGGATGAGGGTGCCGACCTGGCCATAGGGTCGCGTTACATCAAAGGAGTGAATGTAGTTAACTGGCCAATGGGCCGGGTGCTGATGTCCTATTACGCCTCTGCTTATGTTCGCTTTGTCACCAGGATGAAAGTGCGTGATACCACTGCAGGCTTCAAATGCTACCGCCGTACGGTGCTGGAGACCATTCAACTGGATAAGATCCGGTTTACAGGTTATGCCTTCCAGATTGAGATGAAGTTTACTACCTGGAAGTTTGGGTTTAAGATCATTGAGGTTCCCATTATCTTCCACGATCGTACTGAGGGAAGCTCCAAGATGAGCAAGGGGATTTTCAAGGAGGCCGTCATTGGCGTGATCTCAATGACCATTCAAAGTTGGTTTAAAAAATACCACAGGCTTGCCTGAGAGCGAAATAATATACATTGGGTGGCGGAGCCGTGAGACGGTTTCGCCTTTTTTATATCCTGCATTATGCTGATAGAAAATGTGACCCTCATCAACGAAGGGAATGTTTTTCGGGGTGGACTCCTGGTAGAAGGAGACCGGATTCGTGCTGTTTTTAAGGAGGGCAATTTGCCGGCCTTCAAAGTGAACTACAGAGGACCGGTTTTTGACGGGGATGGGGGTTGGCTGATCCCCGGTGTGATCGACGATCAGGTACATTTTCGCGAACCGGGCCTGACCTACAAAGGGGATATCTTTACCGAAAGCCGGGCGGCTGCGGCAGGGGGCATCACCTCTTTTATGGAGATGCCGAATACTCAACCCCAGACGCTCAGCCTGGGCCTGCTGGAAGAGAAATACGGTCGTGCAGCAGAAGTGTCGGCGGTGAATTATTCCTTCTATATGGGTGCCTCCAACGACAATATCGCCGAACTGCGTAAAGTGGACCCCAAGCGGGTTTGCGGGGTGAAGGTGTTTATGGGCGCTTCTACTGGCAATATGCTGGTGGATAATCCCAAAGCCCTCGAACAGATCTTTGCAGAATCGCCTGCGCTGGTGGCCGTGCACAGCGAAGATGAGCAGATCATCCGAAGCAATATGGCCCGCTATGGAGAGGAAGCATTGAGTGCACGCCATCACCCAATGATCCGTTCACGGGAAGCCTGCATACGTTCTACAGAAAAAGCCCTGGGTATGGCACACCGGCACAAAACCCGCCTGCATATCCTGCATATTTCCACCGCCGAAGAAGCCAGGATGTTTGATGCAGGGCCGGTGGAACAGAAGAAAATCACCGCCGAGGTATGCGTGCATCACCTTTGGTTTTCAGATAAAGATTATGCTGTTAAGGGAAATCTTATCAAATGGAATCCGGCCATAAAAACAGCCGCCGACCGGGATACCCTGCGTCAGGCATTGACGGAAAATCGCCTGGATGTGGTGGCCACCGACCACGCTCCGCACAGCCTGGAAGAAAAACAACGCCCCTTTGTCCAGGCCCCTTCGGGAGGCCCACTGGTGCAGCACTCCCTGGTAGCAATGATGGAGATGGCAGCACAAGGCCATTTTACCCGTGAGATGGTAGTGGATAAGATGTGTCACCAACCCGCCCGCCTCTTCCGGATCAGAGACCGGGGCTTCCTGCGTCCTGGGTGTTTTGCCGACCTGGTTCTGCTGAGATCCAGTGAATGGACAGTGAGCAAAGAAAACATTTTCTACAAATGTGCCTGGTCGCCCTTCGAAGGCAGTACCTTCTCTCATCAGGTAGCCGTCACCTGGGTGAATGGGCAGGCTGTTTACAGGGACGGCAAAATAGAAGATATCCACTGCGGTAAGCGTCTTTTGTTCGGATGAGAAGAATGTTTTTGTGTATCAACGCGACATTATGGCTCTTCCCTTTTCCGGAAATACTTACGGCTCATTCTGATAAGAAAAGGATAGAAAACAGCCAAATGAATTGCAAAGAAAACGACCAGGGCCATTCCAAGCTTATTATGCAATTCCTGAAAGCCTTCCACCATCCCTTCCTCCTGAATCCAAAGCCAGGTGAGCAAACCACTGGCCGTTGTTGACAAAAACAAGAGAAGAAGCCCAAGATTGATGGGCTTAAACCCAGCCTTCCTGCCTTTAAGAAACAGACGCCTCAAAGCAGCCCAGTGAAGTACAAGGTGAAGTAGCACCAGGGGCAGGGCCACCAGGGTCGTCCGCTGATGGAACCAGCGCCACTGATGTCCGCTGAAGCCAAGCGTAAGACTTTCCTCCAAAACCCCACTGCGATAGATCAGCATTACAATGCCACTGCCTAGCAAGCAAAGAAAGGGAAGCAGGGCGGCAAGATCCACCACATAATTCCGAAAGGCTTTATTTGTCAGGAGTTTTTTCAGCATTGCGCAAATAGAGGCGTCGAAAATAGAAAAACCTGACCAATTCTCCCTGGAGCAAAAGCCTTGCTATTTCGCAAGTTGTTTCCACCCCACGCGGGATGTTGCAAAGTACACCATTGCACCCATAGCCAGGGCTATCGCATAATAGATCAATCCTGCGGTATGCTCCCCAAAAATCAGTTTCCCTGTTCCGAAGAGGAAAAAGAGCACCATCAGGCTGCCCGCAAACCAACTGATGAAAAGAAAATGCAGGCCCTTATCTGTCTGTACACCTGGCGAACGCGCTGCCACCGGCTTCCAACCCGGTCCTCCCGGCCTGACTTGCCGATAGAAGGCATCCAGTTTATCCGCTTGCGTCGGGCGGGTAATCAAGGTTACCGTAATCCAAACAAGGGTACTCCAGGCTACGATGATGAGCAGGCTGACTTCGTAGGGCAGTTGGTATTTATAATGAAGAACAGGATATACAGCATACGGTGCCAACATTGCCGCAATCTCCGACCAGGCATTGATCCGCCACCAGTACCAGCGCAGGATGAGCACCACGCCGATGCCCCCGCTGCAGGCCAGGATGAAGCGCCAGGCATCGCTGATTCGGTCGAGCTTGGCAGTTACGAGCAGGGAAAATGCCAGCAGGATGAAAGTAGTAATCCGGGAAATCCGGACATAATATTTCTCATCGCCATCGGGGCGGATAAAGGGCCGGAATAAGTCATTGACGATATAGGAGGTTCCCCAGACTGTTTGCGAAGCAATGGTGGACATATACGCGGCAAGGAAAGCAGCCAGGAGCAGGCCCATCAGTCCGGCTGGCATCATATCCCGGATAACCATCACAAAGGTGGCTCCTTTGTCAGTCGCATCAGGATAAAGGATGAGCCCGGCCAGCGCCACGATAATCCAGGGCCAGGGACGGATGGCATAATGCGCCACCTGGAACCAGAGGGTTGCCAGCACAGAGTGTTTTTCATCTTTGGCCGACATAATCCTCTGGGCGATATATCCCCCGCCCCCCGGCTCAGCCCCGGGATACCAGCTGGCCCACCACTGCACACCCAGATAGGCCACGAATGCTACGACCGAAAGCTGCAGCAAATCGCTGGCTCCCTGAGCTGTTCCAATAGAAGGGGTATAGGTAAAAACCCATTCAGGGAGTTGCGCCTTCATTCCTGCGATCCCTCCAACCTCCGGACTTTGCAAGGCATAGATGGCCAGGGCAATACAGCCTGCCATCGCCATAATGAACTGAAAAGAATCGGTGATGGAAATGCCCCACAAACCACTTAGTGCACTGTAAAAAGCTACAAAGAGCATAATCCCGCCAACCAGCAGGAGGTGAGAACTGAAAGTAAATCCGGCAAAAGAGAAAGAAGTGAAGCCCAACATACTGAAATCAGGAAACATAACCTGCAGTATCTTCACCATTGCCAGGTTGACCCAGCCAATGACGATCAGGTTCATAATGATGCCAATATAAACCGCACGGAAGCCTCGAAGAAAAGCAGCGGGCTTCCCTGAATACCGGATATCCACAAACTCGCAATCGGTGAGGATGCCGGCCCTGCGCCATAGCCGGGCGAAAAAGAATACCGTCAGCATTCCGCCAAAGAGCATATTCCACCATAGCCAGTTCCCTGCAATGCCATTTTCCGCCACCAGCTCTGTTACAGCCAGGGGGGTATCTGCCGCAAAGGTGGTAGCCACCATACTGGTACCGGCAATATACCAGGGTAACTTTCTGCCGGAAAGGAAGAAATCGCCAGTGCTGCGGCCCGCCCTGCGCGCCATAAATATACCAATGCCCAGGCTGATGGCCAGATACAATCCGATGATCAGCCAGTCGAGGGAAGACAGATAGACACTCATACACTTGCAGATTGGGTTAGCTGATGGGCAAATGTAGCAAAACAGGCGGGCATTCTGCCCGGACGTGATCCCCGATTTGCACAGGATTGCGTATCTTGGCTGCTTCAATTTATCCACATTATGAAAAAGATCATTCATACCGAAAATGCACCCAAAGCCATTGGACCCTACAGTCAGGCCACCGAAGTGAACGGATTGCTCTTCATCTCAGGCCAGGTACCCATCGACCCGGCCACAGGGAAAGTGGTGGAAGGCGATATCAAAGCACAAACGAAGCAGGTGATGGAGAACATCAAGGCGATCCTGGAAGAAGCCGGTTACAGCTTCTCCCAGGTAGTGAAATCCACCTGCCTGCTTTCCGATATGTCCCATTTTGCTGCGATGAATGAGGTGTATGGCGAATATTATAAAGAAAATCCCCCGGCCCGGGCGGCCTACGCTGTAAAAGGATTGCCCCTGGGCGTAATGGTGGAAATTGAAACCATTGCTGCTAAATAAAACCTTATGAGATACCGTACTTTTTTGTCCCTGCTGCTGGGACTGATTTTGTCGTTGCGCCTCTCCGCGGGAGAAGGGATGTGGATCCCCAGCCTGCTCAAGCAATTGAATGAGGCTGAAATGATTGAGATGGGATTTCGCCTTTCGGCTGAAGATATCTATAGTATCAATCACGCCAGTATGAAGGATGCTGTGGTGCTCTTCGGAAGGGGCTGCACCGGGGAGATCATTTCTGAAGAAGGTCTCATTCTGACCAACCACCATTGCGGACTTGGCCAAATTCAAAAGCACTCCTCCCTCGAAGCGGACTACCTGACCAATGGTTTCTGGGCGATGAATAAGGCGGAAGAGCTGCCCAATCCCGGACTGAGTGTGACCCTGCTGAAGTATATGGAGGATGTGACAGGGCGGGTGTTGCGTGATATCCCGGAAGACGCCGATGAAGCAAGCCGTGCAAAAAGGGTGAAAGAGAACATCTCCCTGATCATTGAAGAGGCCACTAAAGACAATCACTACGAAGCCTATGTCCGCCCTTTCTATTATGGAAATGTATATTACTTGTTTGTAAATGAAGTCTTTAAAGACGTCCGTCTTGTAGGTGCCCCGCCTTCCTCCATCGGAAAGTTCGGGGGCGATACGGATAACTGGATGTGGCCCCGGCATACGGGCGATTTTTCCCTCTTCCGCATTTATGCCGGTCAGGATAATAAGCCTGCTGAATATGCAGAAGACAATGTTCCCTACACACCTGCTTACCATTTCCCGATTTCTCTCAAGGGCTACAAGAAAGGGGATTTTACCCTGGTTTTCGGCTACCCTGGTTCTACTGACCAGTTTTTTACAGCGGATGCCGTGAAAGTGGTCACTGAAGTGCGCAACCCCATCGCCATCGATGCCCGCCGCCTTCGCCTGGATATTTTTGAGAAGCATATGCGCCAGGATGAGCAGGTGCGGATACAGTACACGGCCAAGCACGCCGGACTCGCCAATGGATGGAAGAAATGGATCGGAGAGAACCGGGGCATCCGCCGGCTCAATACCATAGCCATCAAGGAGAGCAGTGAAAAAGATTTCCATTTCTGGACCCAAAGCAACGACCAGCTCAAGGCGCAATACGGTAATCTGCTCCCTGATTTTGAAAAGGTATATCAAAGCTACGGCCCTGCTACCCGTGCCGCTACTTTTATCCGGGAAGCCGGACTGGCCGGGGAACTCCTGCGGCAGGCCGGACAGCTCGACGATCTGATCGCAGTGGCAACAGATAAGGAATCCGATCTGGCATTGGTTCAGGAAGAAGCACAAAAAGCCCTGTCCCGCTTTAACAGTTTCCAGAAAGATTTCAATACCGCCACCGACCAGGATGTGCTGGGTAGTCTGCTGGCCTATTATTATGAAGGGATGAATAGCGATTTCATCCCTGCTTCCTTGCAGAAAGGAATCAAAAAACACAAAGGCGATTTCAATGCCCTTGCACAGGAGCTGATGAAGGGGAGTATCCTTTCTAAGCCTGATGCCTTCCGGGAGGTGCTTCAAAGCGACAATAGAAATAAGATTAAAAAATTGGCAAAGGACCCGCTTTTTGTGCTCGCTGATGAACTGCTGACCTATTATTATGAGAATGTGGTTCCGGTGCTCCGAAGAGACAATCGCAGCCTGGACAGCCTGTACAGAGTTTATGTAGAGGCATTGATGCAGATGCGCCCCGATAAACGCTTCTATCCTGATGCTAACCTCACGCTTCGTATAACATACGGACAAGTGGATGACTATTTCCCCCAGGATGCGGTCACGTACAACCATTTTACCACGCTGGAAGGCATTATGGAGAAGGAAGCGCTGGAGGTGTATGATTATGTGGTTCCAGAGAAACTACGCACCCTTTATGAGGCCGGGGATTATGGTACCTATGCAGGTGCTGACGGAAAGATGCATACCTGCTTTATTGCCAGCAACCATACCACAGGCGGAAACTCTGGCAGCCCGGTGCTTAATGCCGATGGGCAGCTTATCGGGATCAATTTTGACCGGAACTGGGAAGGAACAATGAGCGACATCGATTACGACCCGGATATGTGCCGGAATATCAGCCTGGATATCCGCTATTGCCTGTTCATCATTGACAAATTTGCAGGGGCAGGTCATCTGATAGAAGAAATGAGCCTGGTGCGCTAAGCCGGCTTGCATACTTTTGAATTCTTTAACCCCACAGAAATGATTCGCGTAGCCATTAATGGATTTGGCAGGATAGGCCGTGTCACCACCCGCCTCCTTCTTGAACAAAACGATCTTCAACTCATTGCTATCAATGACCTGGGTGACCCGCATACCCTGGCACATCTTTTCAAATATGACTCCATCCAGGGAATATACCCTGAGGCGGTCAGTGCGGATGGAAATACCCTGAAGATAGGGGAGAAAAAGATACAGGTATTGTCGGTGCCCGAGCCTGCCTCCCTTCCCTGGAAAGCGCTGGAGGTAGATGTGGTGATCGAAGCGACAGGTTTATTTCTGACCAGAGCCTTGGCTTCACAACATCTGCAGGCCGGAGCCAGAAAGGTGATTCTTTCTGCGCCTTCCAAAGGAGAAGCGGAAGACATTGCCTTTGTAGTATTGGGCGTCAATGATGAGGTGATTGCGGAGGCCGGAGATATTATTTCCAATGCTTCCTGCACCACCAATTGTGTAGCTCCCCTGATCAAGATTCTGGATGATCGCTGGGGGGTGGAGAAAGGTTTCATCACAACAGTGCACTCTTACACCCGCGATCAGAACCTGATGGATGGCCCCCACAGCAAAGACTTACGGCGGGCCCGGGCTGCGGCCGTTTCTATCATTCCCACCACCACGGGGGCCGCGAAAGCATCCACCCGTATCTTTCCGAAACTGAAAAACAACCTGGGGGGCGCCGGGATACGGGTTCCGGTGCCGGATGGTTCTCTCACCGATCTGACCTGCACGCTCAGAGACAGTACGAGTGTGGCCGAGATCAATGCAGCCTTTAAAGCAGCCGCAGAGGGTCAGATGCGCGGGATACTGGAATATACCGAGGATCCTATTGTCTCGGTGGATGTGATCGGGAACCGGCATTCGGCGGTGTTTGATGCTGGTCTGACGGCGGTACTGGGCGATAAAAACAAGCTGGTGAAGGTGGTGGCCTGGTACGACAATGAGATGGGTTATTCGGCAAGGCTGGTGGAATTGATCCGGAGGGTGGTTTAATACATTTACTTCTCTTTATCAGATGAATTGCTCGATACAATCGAGCGGCCCTGACGCACGCGCGCGAGCAAAAAAAAAGAACCTGCCTCATTGAGACAGGTTCTTTATCTAAGATCAAAAATTTCTTAGCGTACACTCACCTTGCGGGTGGTTTCGCTGCTTTCGCCTACAACACGGAGGAAGTAAGCACCGCTTTTGATATTGCGTACATCGACCACGGCACGGAAGTCATCAACCTGGCTGGCATATACCATTTGACCCAGGGTATTGATCAGCTCTACGCGGGTGATCATCTCTTCGCTGGTCACTGTCAGTTCAGTGGAAGCCGGTACCGGGAATACGTTTACGCTGAGTTCATTGACTTCGATCTCAGGAGTACCAACAACCATATCCAGATAATATCCGAAGATGTCCTGCTCGCCCTGCGCCAGCCCACCCAGGGTGTACTCGCCCGGGATAATATCACCGGCAGACCAGAGACCTCCTGCGATGCAAGTTGCACCAAGATCACCGCTCACACTGTGTGAAACGCCTGTGGCTACGCCTGTGGTAGGATTAAACTGCTCTACCTGGCAGCCAAGTCCGCTTGAAGTACCGGTGAAGAGCCAGAGGAATGGACCACCTGCACTGTTCATATCATAGGCCATCCCATAACAGCTTGGCGGGGTGGAGATCACATTCAGGACAGCTCCGGTGCGGCTCACCAAAGTAAGGTCGGTGCTGAAGTTGTTCACCCAGAAAGCATCATTGACAGGATCATAGGCAATGGCGCGTGCAGCCACCGGGCTGGTAATGGTGCTGATCAGGGTACCTGTGGAGGTGAAGCAATAAATAGTGGTAGAGGCATCAGAACCATAGAGGTAGGTACCGTCCCACGCCATATCGCGGATGCCTGAAGAACCTGTAATCCAGGTAGGAATGAAGGAATCCACCAGGGCACCGGCAGGGCTGATGCGGAAGATGGTTCTTCCACCGCCAAATCCCCACTCTGCTGCAAAGAAGTTGGTACCATCCCATTCTGAACCTGCAAGTCCGGAGCCACCGGTGATGCTGTCGGCATCAATCACAAATTGAAGATCCCACATTTGTGAGCCGGGGCCGGTGCCACCACCCACACCTACTTTTACCAGGTCGAGGAAGAAGGCAGCGCCATCGTTGAAGTTGTCCGTTACGTGCTCACGGAAGGCAATGTAGATATCCTGTCCGGCATAGGCAGCCAAAGGATATTCATAATAGAACCAACCTGTATCGGTAGCTAAATAAGCAATTTGCGCCAGGTTAGTCGTGAAATTGGCTGTAGCATTTCCCGTGGTGGAGATCTTGATATCCAGGTTGTCGATGTATAAGTCTGAAAACTTATATACCCAGAAAGAGAGGGTATCGGTGGCAGAAATGGTCACTTGCGGGGTGATCAGCCACTGGTCGTTGTAAGAGGCACCACCGGTGGTCCAGGTGCAGAAAGCCACGCCTTGTCCACCACCTACAGGTGCAACAACCGTACCTCCATTCCATCCCGGGATCGGGGAAGTTCCAACAGTCTGGCGTTCCCAGCCGGTTCCCCCATCGGGACTCTGGGTGGACCAGCCTGCCGGGGGGAAGGTTGGAGATTCAAAGCTCTCGTCGATCGAAGTGACTGTGGTGTTCTCGATGCCATTCCCTGTAGTGGGGGCATTGGGATCGGAATCAGCCACATTAAGCTTGTTTTGTGCGAACAACAGGCTGGTGCCCATCATCATCACAACAAACCACTGAAGAAGAATAGTAGATTTTCTCATAGTGAAAGGATTTGGTTTTTAATAGGATTAGGCAAATATAGTAAATCTGGGAAATGATAAACAAACCTAAAAATCGGTCAAGGCAGAAAAAAGATTACAAAGGTTTAACCAAAATCCTGGGTTCCAGCATCTCCATCATTGCATAGCGCACCCCTTCTCTGCCCAGGCCGGAATCTTTCACGCCCCCATAGGGCATATTGTCCACGCGGAAAGTAGGGGCATCGTTGAGGATCACCCCGCCCACCTCCAGCTCGTTGAAGGCCTTATCCATCTCCTCAATATTCTGTGTGAATACGCCTGCCTGCAAGCCGTATCGGCTGTTGTTGAGGGCTTCCAGGGCGGCATCAAAATCGCTGAACTTCTCCAGCACCACCACGGGGCCAAACACCTCCAGTGCGCACACCTTCATCCGTGGCCGGGTATCGGTGAGGAGCGTTGGCTCCATATACGCGCCTTTTCTTGTGCCTCCGCACAAAATTTTCGCTCCCTGCTGCACCGCTTCTGACACCCAGCTCTCTACCCGTTCAGCATTGTCTTCATCAATCATTACCGAGATATCTGTATCCATTTCCTGTGGCGAGCCGTAACGCAGGTTCCGGGTACCCTCCAGCAAGGCCTGGCTGAAAGCCTCAAAGCGGCTTTCGTGCACATATATACGCTGTGTGTGGATGCATACCTGGCCGGAATAGGCAAAACCGCCATTCAGGCATTTGGATACCGCCAGGGGAATGTCTGCACTCTCGCTGACTATGACGCCTGCATTGCCCCCCAGCTCCAGGATGACTTTCTTCTTTCCTGCCTGCGCTTTCATTTTCCAACCCACCTCCGGTGAGCCGGTAAAGCTGAGCACAGCGATGCGGGGGTCTTCCACCAGCATATCTCCCTCTTTTCTCCGCATTGGCAAAACGCTCAGGGCACCTGCCGGCAGACCTGCTTCTGCAGCAATACCAGCCAGCATCAGGGCGGTCATTGGTGTGGAGGAAGAAGGTTTCAGTATAATGGGGCATCCGGCGGCCAGGGCCGGGGCGATTTTATGGGCCACCAGGTTGATGGGAAAATTAAAAGGGCTGATGCCGGCCACGATGCCGGAGGGGAAGTATTTCACCCAGCCTTCTTTTCCCTCCGCCGCAGGGGTACGGTCGAGCCGCAGATATTCCCCCGGAGCCCGCAGGCACTCCTGCACCGCAATTCGAAAGGTGTCCTCCGCCCGGTCCACTTCTCCCAGGGCATAGCGCAAGGGCTTGCCACTTTCCAGGCTGATCATCCCGGCCAGGGATTCCCGCTCTATATGAATGCCGTTGGCTATTTTTTCCAGCCATCCTGCACGGATATGCAGGGGCGTTTGGGCGATCACTTTCAGGGCCGTAGCAGCCGCTATTATACATTCATCCACCATCTCAGGGCCGGCCAGCCAGGTCTTTCCCACTTCGCGCTGATCCCAGGGGCTTCGTACTACCCACTCCTCTCCTTCTTCCCTGAAACGGCCTGCTGCAAACAATCCGGAAATTCTCATACCAAATTTTTTTCTCGTTTGCTCAAAGGTAAGAATATCCGGGGGAGTCAAAAGAAGCCTTCTCTGCCTACCTTTGCGCGATGCCCCGCAACGAAAAGATCATCGCCTGGATTACCCTTTTCTCCCTGATGCTCATCTGGGGCAGCTCCTTCATTCTGATCAAGAAAGCGCTCTTGTATTTTTCTGCGGTCGAAGTGGGCCTGCTGCGCATCGTGGCAGCCTGGCTGTTCCTGCTGCCCTGGGCTGTGCGTCAACTGAAAGGACTGAAGCGGAGGCAATGGTTTTATCTGGTGCTGGTGGGGATGGTGGGAAGTGCGGCTCCGGCCTATCTCTTCCCCAAAGCCCAGACAGGCATCGACAGTGCGATGGCAGGCATCCTGAATTCCCTGACCCCGCTGTTTACTTTGTCGGTGGGTATGCTGATTTTTGGCACCCGGCCGGCGGTCTCAAAAATCATTGGGGTACTGATAGGACTTGCCGGAGCTGTAGGATTGATGAGTGTGAGCGGTGGGAAAGACCTGGCTTTCAATTTCTCTTACGCGATCTATATTCTCATCGCCACCCTTTGTTATGCCATCAATGCCAACATCGTCAAGCACCGGCTGGGCGATGTGAATCCGCTACGACTCACCGCCCTGGCCTTTTTCCTCATCGGTCCCCCTGCCCTGCTGTGGCTGGGACTGGATGCCGATTTCTCCGCCAAGCTCACCAGCCTTCCGGGTGCCGGGACCGGCCTTTTATATGTGGCCATCCTGGGGATGATTGGAACAGGGCTGGCCCTGATGTTTTTCAACCGCCTGATCCAGATGACCAGCCCGGTTTTTGCGTCTTCCGTCACCTACCTCATCCCTATTGTGGCAGTGCTGTGGGGCATTATCGATGGGGAGGTATTTCGCTTGAGTTATTTTCTCTGGATAGCGATGATTCTGGGCGGAGTGATGCTGGTGAACAAGAGATAGGGGATTGGGCAATCAAGTGGCAGAGGTGCAAATCCAGCAAAGATTATTTATCCTCTGGCAGGGATTCTTTCCCCTTTTCAGTAGGAGGCTCTTCCTCATTGAGGCCGCTTTTATAACTCCTGATGCCTTTACCCAGTCCTCGCATCAGCTCGGGAATTTTTCTGCCGCCAAAAAGCAGCAGCACTACGATGGCGATCACGATGATCTCTGTCTGGCCGAACCAACCAAGAAGTACGAAGGGGGTCATAGTCATTGATTTTGTCAAAGATATAAAAATCAGGACAGGGTAGTAAAATGTTTCATTTCAGGTTTTCAGAAAGAGACAGGCATCCCCATAGCTGAGAAAACGGAAGCCATTCCGGAGAGCATAGTCGTAGGCAATTCGCCAGTTTTGCCCGGTAAAGGCGGCAACCAGCATCAGCAATGTGCTCCCGGGTTGATGGAAATTGGTGATCATTGCATCTGTGACCTTGAAGGAATAGCCTGGTACGATGATCAGCTGGGTGGAGGCCTGCAATATGCGGGTATCCTTTTCTTCCATATAGTCTGTCAGGGCTGAGAGGGCTTCTTCTCTGGATGGTTGATGGCGCATTTCATAGGCTTCCCATTGTGAGAGGTGATGCATATCGTTTTGCCTTTTGAGATGCTTGGCTCCAAGCCAGTAGAGTGTTTCCAGGGTTCTGACACTGGTTGTGCCAACTGCGCTCACAGATCCCGGATGTGCAGCAAGCTGCCGTATCAAGTCGATGTGAACCCTGATCTGCTCCTGGTGCATTTCGTGTCCGCCTATGGTAGGGGTACTGAGCGGACGAAAAGTGCCTGCCCCCACGTGAAGGGTAAGCCTTCCGGTCTGGTGTCCGTCCTTTTCCAGGCTATGCATCAGTTCGGGAGTAAAGTGCAGGCCGGCGGTAGGGGCCGCCACCGATCCCTCATTGTCCGCATAAACGGTTTGATAGCGCACTTTATCCTCCTCTTCTGCTTCTCTGGGGATATAGGGAGGCAGGGGTACTTTCCCGCAGGCTTCCAGTACCTGGGCAAATGAAAGGCCGGCAGGTGTCCATCGGAAATCAATCAATGAATGCGCTTTTTCCTGTGCGATTCGCCCGGCATAGAGCATTCCGGCAATACGACCTGATTTGAAAGGCATTTCAAGCAAGCCTGATTTCCACCGGCGTGATTGGCCTACCAGGCATTTCCATTCAGCCCTTTCCTGCTGCTCAAAGGCCATTTGGATATCCTTGTGCTTTCCGGCCGGCTCAAGCAGGAATACTTCGATGCGTGAGCCTGATGCTTTCTGAAAGTGCAAACGCGCCTGAACAACCCGGGTATCATTGAACACCACCAGGCTTTCAGCCGGGAGATGAGCGCTTATTTCGGAAAAGGAAGCCTCGCTGATTTCCTCGCCCCGGCTGACCAACAGACGCGATTGCTCCCGCTTCTCCAACGGATAGGCCGCAATGCGGCAAGCAGGGAGCTCATATTGGTAATCGGATGCGGGAATGTTTCGGGGTATCATTGCAAGCCTGAAAGATCAGCTGCCAAAGATATCGGATATATCAATTTCTTTTTCGTAAAGATGAATGACCTCCTCCAGCACTACGGCCTCCACCTTGTCAATACGGTTGTGATGAGGACGATACCATACTTCCACAAACAAAGGACCCAGTTGAAATAGCTTGATCGTGTAATACAGGTAGATCCGGGCCATTATCTCCTGGCCCTCCTCAAAAGTCAACCTGACTTTCTCCTTTGCCGGAATCTGGTTAAATGTATCGCGGGTCCATTCCATCCTTAACAAATGAGATATTCTTTTACTCGGGGACTACCCTGCGCAGTTCTGAACGAAAGCGGTCGCGGAGGTATTTAAGCTGTTCCAGTTGGATTTCTTCAGAATAAATGCGGATGAAATCCACCAGGCCTGGTTTTCTGTACATCGACCCGATGGCAGCCACAAAATGCTTGAAATCATAATTGTTCCTGATATTCTCGTAGATCATTTCAAAATCAGCCCACTCCGGCTCCCTGGCTACCTCCAGATAATAGCTGTTGGCCTGGTCATTATCCTGAAAAATACCTTCATCCAGGACATTCATTACAAAGTACTTTCTCACCTTGATCAGGGTGGCGAATTCCTTGATTTGCCTGGGTCTGGCAAAAACCAGACCAGCAGAGGCATAGTGCCGGATGAGGACGGCAAGTTCATCCAGCTCATCCATCTTCAGGCGAATGCAAAAGGCTCTTTCGTTCATCACCGTGAGTTGGCCAAGGATGGCATCAAAATGCAGCGCCGGATGCTCCTTTTTGATCTTCTGTGTGATGCGGATAAACTCGTCTTCGTTGGGCTCATAGAAGGAGCGGATAACCACAAAAACGGAGCGAGGGATCAGCTCCCTCCGGTTTCGGGGAAGATTAAACATATCATAGTAACCGGAAAAGGGGGCCATATCTTCCAGTACCAATGCGGGTAAGGATTCCTTAAACTTAAGGGTGGCCAGGGTTTCCTTTTTCAGGATGTATCCCAGGGCTTCTATTCTTTCCATCGGATGATTAAATAAAGTGAATGAAACATTTCATATATCAATACAAATATATGTTTATTCGGGCAAGGATAAAAATTTCTACCACAGTCTGGGCTGGTAGGTGAGCATCACCCAGGTCCACCAGCTTAGCCGGCTTGTCCCTTTATCCAGGCCTTTCAGTGCTTCCATCGTCTCTGTGGGGAAGAAGAGAGAGGCACCGGCCTGCAGCCTGATCCCCTGGGCAAAGTGTTGGGTGTACATCAGGTCGGCTTCGGTACCAAGAAAGGCGGTTTGGCTTTGATCCATTCCCGGAATGCTTTTTTGGGCAGTCCGGAAAAGATGCAACAGAAAGCGCAGGTCATTTTCTTTGCCAAGCGCATATTTGACAAAAGGGTACACATCGATCAGCCCGGCTGAACCTGTGGCAGCGTCCAGGTTCGCAAACTGATTCATATAGCCATTAAATTTGAACCGGGCCCCATAGAGCAGGTCGAAGCTGTGGTCTTTATCAAGGTAATCCGCTTCGGTGCGGCTCCCGTCGTTCCCGGACAGGAGATCTGCACCCACTCCTGCCTGCCAGCGTCCCAGGGCGTAGCTGCCACTGAATGTTGCCATCCAGGCCTCTACCCTCCGACCGTGAATGTTTCTGCCAAACTGTCCGAAAAGGTTGGCATTCAGTGCCATTAGTTCCTTTTTGTGAGCCAGGTGAAATCCGCTGGTTCCGCTGACATAGAGGACATTTTCGAAACGTGGACTTTGGTAGCCGCTCGTAATCATAGAGTAGGAGAGGCGGGTGTTGGCACACAGGGCACGGCGGATCCACAAATAATTCAGCATTCTTATTCTGTTCTTGTCGCTGTAATACTCGTCTACTCCCGAGGGAGTACCTGTAACAGTGCTGTTTTTGTTGTTATAGGAAAGCACGGCCTCCGTTTCCCATTGCGCATCCGTACGACGGTAGCGCAATGCATCATAAGCTTGTCCGTATTGGTTCCAGTTGCGTTCTGCAATCAGGCGTTCGTCATCCAGAGACAGGATTTGCCGGCCCAGTCTCAGGTGGGCTTTATCAGTGAGTTTCATCTCCATCCAGGCCTCGAAAACATCCAGAGCCTGATTGGCCCAGGCACCGGTAGCGGTGTAAAAAGTCTCACCCCCCCAGGCACGGATATCCTGTATGTTCAAACGCATACTCACCTGGTCTTTGCCGTAGCTGAAGCCCAGACGGCTTCTTTGGCTTACCCCTGCCAGAAAATCAGTTTCCGGTCCGGCTATGAGCAGATACCCCTGGTTTATTTCTGCCCGCATCCTGAGCTGGGCATCCACTGAAAATTGTGCCTTAAGTTGGATCGAATTGCAGAAGAAGGCGAGGCAGAAAAATGCGATATAGTATCTCATTTTGATAGGGTTTTGGATGAGAGATAGACAAAGATAGCAGTTCAGCGTTTTATTCCTACCTTGCCGGGCAATGATGAAGCTTTTGAGATTCCTGCCGAATGCCGCCACCCTGGCCAACCTCGCTGCCGGTGTGAGCGGCTTGTATTTCCTGTCCAAAGGTGAACTGATCTATGCCTCCTGGATGATCTTGCTCGGAGCTTTATTGGATGTCGTGGATGGCTTGCTGGCCCGTGTGTTGGATGCGGCTTCACCCATTGGAAAGGACCTGGACTCGCTGGCCGATCTGGTCAGTTTCGGGATATTACCGGCGGCGATTATGGCCTGGTTTGCACAGGAGGCCGGCAGTATTGGCATCATTGTGTGGCTGGTTTTCCTTCTGCCACCCCTGGCTGCAGCCTGGCGACTGGCCCGCTTCAACAATGATCCCGGGCAACACGAACTTTTTCTTGGCCTTCCGGCGCCTGCAGCAGGCCTCTTTCTGGGCAGCTGGCCCCTGGGCCTGGCCTATGGCTCAGGGCTTGCACTCAGGCTGATGGATTATGCTGTCCGGTCTCCCCTGATCATATCCCTTCTAATTATCCTGATAGCGCTTCTGATGATTTCCCGGCTTCCCTTGTTGAGCTTCAAAATGAAGAGCCTGCAAGACCGCAGGATGTCTGTTTTGCTCGCATTATTGGTATTGACAGCAGCCTTGATCTTAGTCAGCGGGATGGCTGCCATACCCTTTGTGGTATTGCTCTATCTCATTTTTTCACTGGTCATAGCAGCAGGGAAAAGACAGAAAACGCATCATCCCTGAATATCCATAGCAAGGCTGTAAGCCGCACATCATAATTCCACCAGCTTCTGAAGGGAATTGAACTCTATCCAAAACAAAGAATTATCTTTGCGCTGTTATTACATTCACACTAATTCACCATACGATGAACAATGCAATTTTCAGTTATGACCTTCCCGGCAATGAACCGGTAAAATCCTATCTGCCCGGCTCTCCTGAGCGGGTAGCACTGAGGACAGAGTTGAACCGCCTTAGTGCCGAGGTTTTTGATATTCCCCTGATCATTGGAGGAAAGGAAATCCGGACAGGCGATACCGGAAAGGTCGTGATGCCCCACCGGCATTCCCACGTCCTGGCACATTACCACAAGGCCTCTCCCAAAGAGGTACAGATGGCCATTGAGGCTGCGGATAAGGCCCGCAAGGCTTGGGCAGATACGCCCTGGGTGGAGAGAATGTCGGTCACCCTCAGGGCGGCCGAATTGCTGGCAACGAAGTACAGGGCGCTGATCAATGCTTCCACAATGTTGGGGCAAAGCAAGAATCCTTTCCAGGCAGAGATTGATGCGGCTGCAGAAACCATCGACTTTCTCCGCTTCAATGCCCATTTTATGGGAATGATCTATGCCGATCAGCCCATTTCCGATATCGGCATTATGAACAGGGTGGAATACCGGGCCCTGGAAGGCTTTATCTTTGCAGTGACTCCCTTTAACTTCACCTCCATTGCGGCCAACCTGAATATGTCTCCGGCGCTGATGGGAAATACTACGATTTGGAAACCGGCCACTACCGCCTTGTTCTCTAATTATTTTATGATGAAGATCTTCCAGGAAGCCGGACTGCCTGATGGGGTGATCAATTTTGTGCCGGGCAAAGGTTCCGTCATTGGGAATGGACTATTTGGTGCTCCCAGTTTTGGCGGCATTCACTTCACCGGCTCCAATGCCACCTTTAACCAGCTTTGGAAATCGGCTGCCGATAACCTGCCTAAATACAAGGCATATCCTAAAATTGTAGGGGAAACAGGGGGCAAGGATTTCATCTTTGTCCATCCCTCTGCCGGAGTGGATGAAGTAGCCACTGCCATCGTACGCGGCGCTTTTGAATATCAGGGGCAGAAGTGTTCGGCTGCCTCCCGTGCTTATATCCCGAAGAGTTTATGGAATGATATTAAGGAAAGAATGGGAGGGATGCTCTCTGAGGTCAGAATGGGCGATCCGGTGGATTTCACCAACTTCTTCAATGCCGTGATTGATGAAGCCAGCTTTGATAATATTGCCGATTACATTGGAAAGGCTAAGGCTTCCGCCGATGTGGATGTGATCTTTGGCGGCACTTGCGACAAATCGGAAGGCTATTTCATTGAGCCGACTGTCCTGCTCACCCGCGATCCGCATTTTGTTACGATGGAAGAGGAGCTTTTCGGCCCTGTCATCACCATCTTTGTTTATGAAGATCAGAAGTTCGAAGAAACCCTCGAAATCTGCGACCACACTTCTCCTTATGCGTTGACGGGCGCCATCTTTGCCAACGAGCGTTATGCTGCCATCAAAGCGATGGACCTCCTTCGTCATTCTGCCGGAAACTTCTATATCAATGACAAACCTACCGGTGCTGTCGTTGGTCAACAGCCCTTTGGAGGCAGCCGTCAGTCGGGAACCAACGACAAGGCGGGAAGCTATCTGAACCTTATCCGTTGGGTTTCTCCCCGCACCATTAAAGAGAACTTCGTGCCACCTACCGACTTCAAATACCCCTTTATGCAGGCGGATTGAGTTGAATTTCACTGATATATATCAATAAAATAAAGGACGGCTAAGGCTGTCCTTTTCTTTATTTCGGGATTACTATTCAGTAATTTTATCGGCACTATTCTAAGCCTATGGAAGCGATCGGGGAAAGTGATTTTTACAAGCGGGTAGTGTTGCGCCTGAAAGAGCGGGAAAAGGAACTGCATTGTATTTATAAAGTGGAAGAAGTACTGAGGGGCAATGGGCGTCCTTTGGATGAGATATTCAGGGAGGTGTTGCGTGTTATTCCTTCGGGCTGGCAGCATCCGACTCTGTGTGAGGCCAGGATTATCTTTGAAGGAAAAGTTATCCGGACGGATGATTTCCGGGAAACCGAATGGATGCTGCAGGCAGATATCGTATTGGATGATAATGTAGCCGGGCGCCTCGATCTGGTTTATACTCAAAGGGTGGCCGGAGAGCATCAGCTTGTTTTCCTTCCTGAAGAGCAAAAATTATTGAATACCATCGCAGAGAGCCTGAGCCATCATATCTTCATACAAAGATTAAGGGCCACCCTGAAAACCCTGCGCGGGCAGCCTTCCTCGAAAGCAGAAGCGCCACGCGAAACCATCCTTTCCCCCGACTCCGACCTGCATTGGAAATGGCGTTCCCGTCAGGCCGAACTGATCACCAAACACCTCGACCTGGAAACATTCGGTGTGGAAGCCGTATATGTCATTGGAAGCACAAAAAATGCCACCGCCGGGCCCGAGTCGGATATTGATCTGCTGATCCATTTTAAGGGGGACAAGCAACAACGCAAATGCCTGGAGGCCTGGCTGGATGGCTGGAGCCTGTCGCTGGCTGAAATCAGCTTTCTGAATACCGGTTATCGCCCTAAAAGGGGATTACTCGATGTACACCTGATCACCGATGAGGATATCCGGAAAAAAAGCAGTTATGCCGTGATGATCGGCGCAGTCGATAATGGCGCCCGCTTGCTGAAAGCACGCAATCCCCTTTCCTGATATGCCCAGGGCCTTCTTCGTTTCCGACCTCCACGGGCAGATCCCGCGTTATGAAAAACTGTGGGAAAAGATGCTGAGCGAAGCCCCGGAAGCGGTGTTTTTTGGCGGAGACCTCTTTCCGCACGATATGGCACGACTGCCGGCAGGATTGAACCATTTTTCAGTAGATTATCTGCGCCCGCAATTGGAAAAGCTGAAAGCGGAAATGAATGAGCGCTATCCCGCTATGCTGCTTATTCCCGGCAATGATGATGCCCGTGCCGAAGAAGACCTACTGCTTGAAATGGAAAAGGACGGGCTCCTGCACTATTTGGTAATGAGAAAAGTTGACGTGATGGGCTATACCATCGCCGGATATCCTTTTGTGCCGCCCACACCTTTTCTGCGGAAAGACTGGGAAAAATACGATGTATCCCGCTATGTCGATCCCGGATGCGTCCCCCCTACGGAGGGACATCGCACCAAGGCTCCGGATTACGATCCCGGGTATGATACCATTGCCAAAGACCTCCAGATTCTCAGCAAGGGAATGGTGGCCGAGAAAAGCATATTCCTGTTTCATTCACCGCCCTATCAGAGCAAACTCGATCGTGCCGCCCTCGATCATCAATTTGTGGACCACGTTCCGCTGGATGTGCACGTGGGCAGCATAGCCATACAACGTTTCCTCCAATCCTTCCCGGCTCACCTGAGTTTGCACGGACATATCCACGAATCATCCCGCTTGACGGGTCATTGGAAAGACAGAATCGGCGAAACAATTTGCCTGGGTGCAGCCTGGGATGGCCCGGAATTGGCACTGATTTCCTTCGATACTGAAAAGCCTGAGGAGGCCCTCAGGCTTTTGATCTGAAAAAAAAAGGGCCTCTCGCGGAGGCCCTTGCTGTATTATTGTACGATCATTTTGCGTACCAGTCGTCGTCCCTCAAATTCCAGATAATAGAAGTAAACGCCCGCGGTCAGTGCATCTGCATCCAGCTCAATCTGGTGCAGGCCTGCATTTACGGTGCGTTCCTGTGTGAAGACCGGCTGGCCGAGATAGTTCAACAGCCCGAACTGGTATGTTCCGTAGCTGGGAAGCTTGAATGGAATGAGCGTCATATTCAATGCCGGGTTCGGAATGTTCTGGCTCATACTGAAACCTTCAAGGTCTGTTTCTGTCACTTCAGTATACAGCTCTTCCAGAATAGTACATTTCTCATCGTTCCAGGGGTATCCGTCTCCGCTGACCAGGGTTCTGGAGCAGAGGTAGTAGAACCCGATATAATCGTGTTTATACTTCTGCTGGAAAGTGTAGTAGAGCGTATCTCCCGGCATAAAGGGATTGGCTGCATCCGTCCAGGTTTCTGTGGCGATGATGTTTCCGGCCACAGTGTATTGCAGGTCGAAGGTGGTGAAAGGATTCAAGCCCCGGTTCTCCACCTGCACCGTGACGGTAGCTGAGTCACCGTGGATAGTAGGATTCTGAGGTGAAATAATCTGTGTGACGGCCAGATCGTAATTAGGTGGCAGCACATTGTAGGTATCACAGCTCATATTGTTGTAGCCGTTGATATCCCCACTCACGTCTGTGAAGGCACAGAGTACATAATCGAAGAGGGGAGAGGCCATAGGTTGGAACGTATAGGTGGTGGTGGAGTCCGGAGGCAGGGCGCCGGTCCACATTCCGGTATTTACCGTAGCACCGTTGACTTTGTACCGCACGGGAATTGAGAAGAGGGTATCGCTTCCAAAGTTCTGAATGCGAATTTCGACATCGATATCGGTTCCGATGATGGTGGGGCTGGGTGGCCCGATGATTTCAATCACACCGGCATCTTTGGGGATGATCGGAATGGTGATCTCCAGATTATCCAGAATCCAGCCTTCAAAATTATTGCTGTTGGCGGCAGTGGTGAAGAAGATAAAGCGGAACTGAGTTGGCTCAGCCATATCGTAGATGTTCTTGAGGTTATAGGCAGAATGCATCCATCCGTTCTGCCCACCGTTTCCTGTCCACAGATTCTGAGGGGAATTATACCAGTTCACCCCATTGGGATCATTGGGGGCGCCAAGCAGTTTCCAACCCAGGATGCTCTTGTACTGTATGGCAGCGCCGTCTCCGCTGTGGGTATTGAACCGCTGCCAGAACTTCAGGCTGTCGATCCCGGTGATCAGATGATTGAAGCGGGGAGTATACAGGAAATTTGCTCCATTATGAATGTATGGTCCATCCAGGGTTGTTCCCCAGACATTCGGGTTGCTGATAGCACTGTTGAGTACCGTACCCGAGGGGATGCCTCTTTCCCACTGGTTGGGCAGAGAGTCGGGCCAGAATTCAGCGGCTGCCTGATCGAAATTGTTGATATAGGGCAGGCCGGCGGTAAATTCAGCGTAGCAATCGATGCAACGGGTATCATTGAAGGCATTGCTGTCGCCGGGCACAATGGTATAAGCACAGATACGGTGGTTGCCATTGCCCAGGGTCAGGGCCGGCAGGTTCACAATGGCTGTAGCCTGTGGGGCCAGAGGGTTAAGGTAGGTATAGGTTGTTGGAGGGCCATTGTTGACTTCGTAAGCAATATCCACCGAACCCAGGGTATTGGTACCGAAGTTCTGGATTTTCACTGTGATCGGGCTTGTCACCCCTGCAGTGCTCAGTTCGCCTGGTGAAAGGATGTCGGTTACCCCGGCATCATTGGGGATCATCGGGATGATGAGTGCCAGGTAATCTTCTGTTTCCCCGTAGGTATAGGTGCCGCAAGCCGGGGCTGCCCCATAGCGGTCCATCACAACCCGCATCATTGTCATCCCGGGGGTAGCCGTCACAGGTACCGTTAAGGTTCCTGTGACTGTGGGGTTACTGCCGCTAAAGACTCCGGAGAAGGCCAGTTCACCGGGAATGTTAAAGATACCGTTCCTGTTATAATCGATATAAACCTTAACTCCTACGTTTCCGGTGTACAGCGTGGACGAAGAAATCCTGGATATGGAGATCGGATAGGCCACGGTGGGTGAAAGCATCACCGGAGTGAGATGGGTAAAGTCAGTATATCCGTTCTGGGCACTGGGGTTGCTGGTAGCCGGGTTCGGATTCCCATTGTTCAGGTTGCTGATGGTCACATTCCCGATATCCGTATAGGTTGCAGCGTTGGTTGCATAGGACAGACAATAGGGAGGGATCAGGCATTTTACGGATTTGTACAAGGTGTCATTGGTTCCTGTCGCATCATTGGGGACAGATATCCAGGCTTTAAACTGGTAGGTGTCGTAGAACTCCAGGTTGGCCGTCTGCGCAAAGGTGTATAGCAGGGTGTCATTCTGCTGCAGGGTCTGGCTTATCGTATCGGTGCGGATGATTCCGCCATTGATTTGATAGCTGACCCCAAAGTTGGAAATAGCCTGGGTGCCATAGTTTCTGATCTTCACACTGACAGGCTCGGCAGGGCTCAGGTTCACACCTGAAACCGGCTCGGTAATAGCCAGCAGGGCGCCATCATAAGGCGGGATATTTTGTACAAAAACGGTATCGGGAACCCGGTTGCTGGGACAACCTCCACCGCTGCCCAGGAACTGAATGTTCGGGCGGTTGGTGGTCAGTGTACCGGGTGTAGTCGGGAATGATCCGTCCTGACGACGCCATAAGCCCTTGTTTCCGGTTGCATTTGTAAACCGGAATGTAGGATATCCCGATGACCAGCTTCCTAAATGATTCTCCCACCAAACCAGGATATTGTCGGTGCCATTGTAATTGAAAGGTGTCGACAGTGGAATCTTGAACCAGCCCGGCCCGCTCCAGTTAATGGGGCCATTGTACACCTGGGTCATCGAGGTGTTGGGGATATAATTCGCATTGGGGAAATTACTGGCGGAATAATGGCTGAGATAGATCCGCTGGTTGGCCATATTGTAATTATTCACTGAATTGCCGACGTAGAAGGCGATCGTGTCAATATTACCTTTGGTATTCAGTTCAGCAGCAGTATATATAGTTCCGCTGTATCCGTAGCCATAAAATCCATTCACAGGGATATTATTCTGTGTTGTCGTTCCTGTACCTATGGTCACGGAGTTGGCCCCTCCGTCTGTCTGGGCTTCTACCCAATACACCTCCTGACCATAGAGGATGGGAGTAGTGTAGGAAGGTCCGGTGGCAAGCTCATTGCTCGCTGTTTCGGTCTTATACCAGAAGATGGAATCGGGTGAGCTGGCGGTAAGTGTGGCTGCTGTAGCGTATTGTATGGTCGCATTGCTCACCACCGGGTCGGGTGGGCTGTAGAGGGATTCTACGCTGGTGAAGGTTGTATCGTTGTGGTTTTCAAAATCACCCACCAGGGTGGTGTAGGCTATGATATCCCATACGGTATCCTGGGTGTAAGCGGTCAGGTCTACCAATTGGTTGAAGGTATAGCTGATGGCCGCATTGGGCAGGATGGTGGCAGAAACAGTTTCGGTTACTGTGCTGTTGGGGATTTGTTTGACATAGTAGCTGGCCTGCAGGCCTCCGTTGATGGTATCCAGTCCCACATTTTTAATCACAATGGTCACGGGCTCCTGTCCTACAAAACAGCCCTCTTCATCAGGCTCCGGCAGAGCCATAGCCTGGGCATTTTGCAGGGGGTCACCGTAGAAGGATTTGCAGAAATGGTTGTTACCAATATTGACGTCTCCGGTCACATCGGTATAGGCACAGATATCATTGGGTCCGCCTGCCACGGTAAGCTGTGTCTGGAAAGCATACAGAGTGATTCCCCCTGGAAGCAGGGTGCCTGTCCACTGCTCTGTGACCGGGGGATTATTGTTGTGCTCGTAGATGACATCGCAGGAGGTCAGGGTGTCCAGTCCGTAGTTTTTAATGGCCACCGTAACGGTTTGCAAGGAGGCTTCCGGCACCAGGGAGCCCGGGGTGATGATGGCCGAAACACCGCCATCGAAGGGGATTTGGGGGTACATCACCACGGTATAGTCTTCCGTTTCTCCAATGCCGTAAGTACCGCAGGGCTGAACATTGTTCAGGTTGTTGGTTTCCTGCAGGACTACCCGCATATGGGCTATGCCCGGATTGACCCAGGTGGGGATGGTGATCGTGGCACCGGTTTGGAAACTGTAATATGGAATGGTGCCTGCGAAGGCGGTTTCAGTCGCCGGGTCAAAGGTGCCGCTGCGGTCGTAGTCGATGAATAACTTAACGGCTGCAACAGAACTGGCAGCATTTCCTGCCACAATTCTTCGCACCTGGAAGTTATACGACTGACTGATGGCCAGTTGAACTGAAGGGGCATTGGAGGTCCAGTCGGTATATCCGTTTACGGCTGTGGGATTGTTGGTGCCGGGCTGGGCATTGCCATTGTTCAGATTGCTGAAGGTGATATTCCCGATGTCTGAACCTGTGGCCGCATTCACGGCATAAGAGGGGCAGTAGTTGGGCACTGAATGCACCACCAGGCGTGAGATCGTATCGTTCAGGTATGTGGTGTCTCCGGCCAGGGCTACCCAGACGGTAAACTGATAGTTGCCCGGGGTGGAAAGGTCGGCCACCTGATTGAAAACGTAATCGGCCGTATCTCCGGGGATCAGGGTGTCCGGGAAGATTTCAGTAATAGTGGGGTTGCTGTTGATTTTATAGTTCAGGGGGAAGTTATGAATGGTATCCCCGCCAAAGTTCACGATCCTGACAGATACTTCTTCGTTCGGAAGCATATTGATGGCCGATACCGGCTTGTGCATTGCAATCAGGGCTGCATCGAAGGGTGGCTTGTCTCCTACGTCAATAAAATAGGGTCGGATGGCCGAGGGGCAGGGCAATGAACCAACGGAGGTGGCATTGCGATAATACACCGTGTCTTCAAAAAGGATGGGGGTGACAAAGCTGCTTCCCGTAAAGACTAGTTGCGTACCATTGGAGTCGGCATACCATTTGACGGTGGTATTGGGTATGCTGGTGGTGAGGGTAGCGGTGGTGGCGTAGTTGATGGTGTCGTAGAGGATGGGTGGATCCGGGGGTACGAAGCCGGAAGTAAAGAACTTGGTTTGGTTGTTATTTGTGGGAATCGGGTCACCCAGCAGGATGATGCGTGCCTTGAGTTCAAAGGTGACGTTCCCTGTGGGGGCGTTTACATCAATCAGGGAGTCGAAGGTATAGTGCAGGATCTGATTGAGCAGGATGGTATCTGTAATGTATTCGGTGACCGTATCGGTGGTACCGGCGATCCAGTATTGCGCCCAGAGATTTCCGGCTATGGTCTCCAGTCCGGTATTTTTGATCTGGACTTTCACTTCCTCCAGGCCCAGCCCGCAAGCCGTATTCGGTGAGGTGATGGAGAGCAGGGCGGCTTCCTGGGTGCTGGCCGTAAAGCAATGCTGTCCGATCTGCGGGGAGTAGGCAACGTTTTTCGAGAGGGAATTGTCAATGGCCACCAGGCGGTAGCAGATCTGATCCAGGTGGGTCACCGCCGGAATGCTGCCGGTCCAGTTGTTTCCACTGGTATTCACCAGCCATACCGTATCTGGTACTCCGTTGAGGGTGTAGGGGATGTATGCCTGATAGATACCGGAAACGTCGGTAATCTGCGCTGTGAAGTTGAAGGGGCCGGTATTGAAGATATTTCCGTTAAGCACGGGGGTAAAAGAAATGATATTGGGTGGGGTCAGCTCGGAGAGGGCTGCGGTAACCTTGATGTTGTCAATCAGCCATCCATAGCGGTTCTCTCCTCCAATATTCCCGCCATCGCTCAGCTTGAATCGCACGGCACAGCCTGTGGTGGAGGCCGTGAAGGCAGAGATGTCAAAGGTCTCTGATTTCCACCAGCTGTTGGTAGGCTGAGCTAATGCTACGCCCGGAGCCCAAAGGCTCCCGTAAGAGCTCTCCGCAAAGCGGCTGCCCAGTCCTGAGAAACTGGCTGTGCCCAGGTAGTGGGTAGCAGTAAGTTTGTTCCAGGTCAGGCCGCTGTCGCCGGTGACCTCTATCTCAGCATTGTCAAAGAAGCTGATCTTACAGATCTGGTCAAACTGCAGCAAAACGTAGGTATTTCCTGTGGTTGAGAAGAAATCCGTGGTCAGGTAGGCCGTTCCTTGAGGGACTACTTTAGCTGTATCTGAATGCGGCCCGCTTACGGATAACTGGCTGCTTATTGCCCAATGTGGCACTCCGGAGGTAGCCGTGGAAGTCACACTGTCATCCAATGTGGGCGGATCAAAGTTTTCTGTGTACACAACAACCTGTGCATTTAGAGCCAGGCTGAGAAGGATGGATACCAGGAGGAGTAAACCTTTCTTCATTATTATCACGGTTTTACAGATTGACGTTCGGTTTGAATTCAAGCATTCACAGTCGGTAAAGATAGTTTTTTTTGAACAATCTTCGCCGCTTACTGCCTAAACAGACACCATCCCAAGCCTTATAGTTGCTTGAATAATGAAGGTTCAGAGAATTATTTCTGCCACTACGAATGTGGAGCCACCCACATATATGCTCCCGGATGGGGAGACTTGGGTTTTAGCGTTCTCAAACGCCTCCTGCACGCTTGCCCAGGCCTGTCCTTTCAATCCAAGACTTCTTGCCGCATCCCTGACTTTCTCTGCCGGCATTCCCCTTTCTACGGCAGGTTTACAGAAGTAGTAGTCAGCGTCAGCAGGCAAGAGGGAAAGCAGGGCATAAGGATCCTTGTCTTCTGCCATCCCGAATACCAGATGCCGGTCGGCGGCAGGACAGCGCATCCATTGTTCCATTCCTGCTTTCAATCCTTCCGGATTATGGGCAGTATCTGCCACAATCAGCGGGGATGTGGACAGGATTTCCCAACGTCCTCTTAAGCCAGTGGTTTTTTTGACATTGCGTATGCCCTGGAAAAGGGCGGCAACATCCACAGGAAAGTCTTCGTGCAATGGGATCAGGGCTGTTAAAACGCTGGCCAGATTTTCTAACTGGACTATGGATGCAAGGGGGCAGGCTATCTTTTTCATCCGGCCATAAAGGGGATGATCTGCATCGAATACCAACAGCCTTTCTGCCCCTTTAAGCAAATGAGCATTATGCAGCCTCACTTCTTTCTCAGACAGGAACAGGGGTGCTTGCATTTCTGTGGCTTTTTGACGGAAGACCGGGAGGAGTTCTTCGGGCATTTTCCCCAGAACCACAGGAACCCCGGATTTGATAATCCCGGCTTTTTCTTTTGCTATGGAGGGCAGGTCATTACCCAGAAAACGCTGGTGGTCGTGACCGATATTGGTAATGATACTTACTTCAGGATGAATGACATTGGTTGAGTCGAGACGTCCTCCCATTCCTGTTTCAATCACAGCAATATCTACCTTTTCTCTGGAGAAATGATCAAAGGCCATCCCTACGGTCATTTCAAAAAAGGAAGGTTGAATATGTCGGAAGGCGCTCCGGTAGCGGGATACATATTTCATTACCGCTTCTTCCTGAATCATTGCTCCCTGGATACGTATCCTTTCTCTGAAGTCGGTAAGATGAGGGGATGTGTAGAGTCCGGTTCGGTATCCTGCTTCCTGAAGGATGGCAGTCAGCAGATGGGCCACGGAGCCTTTGCCATTGGTGCCGGCGATATGGACAGATGGAAAGCGGGTTTGCGGATTGCCTTGTTCACTGAGCAGGGCCAGGGTATTGCCCAGGTCACTTTTATAGGCCGCTGCTCCGATGCGCTGGTACATCGGCAGCTGGCTGAAAAGCCAGTCCAGGGTTTCCCGGTAATTCATCAGTTCTTAATGAGAAAGTGATAGGTGATGGTTCCTTTTTGCTCTTCCGGGGCATCGGGTTTGGCGTTGAAGCGTGCTCTTTTTGCGGCTTCCTCCGCCAGTTTTTGCAATACAGGACTGGCCGTGGTTGTACCGCGGGCACCCGGAATGGCTTTGGTTACCCTTCCGTAGCGATCTACCCAGATGCTGACTACTACCGTTCCGCTTTCCGAGAAAGTGGGGGCAGGTTTGGGCAAGTGGTCTGCTTTTCTTCCTCCAAGGCTGAAGGATATCCCGTCTCCGGCACCGCCGCTGCCATCATAATTCCCTGCACCAGCTGTACCGGTGGGCTTGCCCTGGTCTCCCGCTTGTCCGGTTTCTCCCTGGCTTCCCTGTCCTGTAGTTCCGCTCTGCCTGCCCGGATAGAGGGCCCGGGGATCTACTTTGGGTTCTTCCGGTTTTACCTCTTTGGGTTGTTCTGCCGGTTTCTCAGTGAGGGGCTTTGTTTCCGTTTTTGGTTTTTCCCTGGGTTTTTCCGGCAGTCTTATCGATTCTTCGATATCCTGTGTGCTGATGTTCTCTTCAGGCTCAGGCTGGCTGGAGACCGGACTTGGAGTAGCCGTCGGTGGCGGGGTTTCCGGTTGGATTTCTCCCATTCCCTGATCACTGTACCCCAGGTCTACAACCACTCCCTCTTCACCGGGCAGAGGAAGGGGTGTGGTAAAAGCGAACAGCAACAGACCCAGCAAGAGCAAGCCGTGAAAGATCACGGTGCCCAGGATGGCTGCCCGCCGGTCTTTATCTTCTGTTGGCCTCATCATCGGGGTGTCGTCGCCAAAATAACCTTATGCCGGGTTTCAAATTTACGATTGATGTCGTTCACCGCATCAATCACATTTACAATATATTGTACCGGAACATCTTTATGTGAACGCAAGACCACTGATGCCTCGGTTTCTCCAATCAGGGCCACATCCAGTCCGGCTGCCAGTTCTGATTCGTTCACGGCCTGCTCTTCCAGAAAATACTGCTTATCTTCATTGATATAGACTGTGATGGTCTGTTTGGCCAGGGTCTTGCTGCTGCTGGTCGGAAGCAGTAATTTGATGGCATTGGGTGCAACCAGGGTAGAGGTAAGCATAAAGAATATCAGCAGGAGGAAAACCAGGTCGGACATAGAGGCCGTGCTGAATTCCGTACTGCGTTTATTTCTGATCTGAATGGCCATAGTTAAAGTCTTATTTATTTCGCCGGCTCATACAGCAAGTCCATAAATTCCGTGGCCCTGGCCTCCAGGATGAAAACCAGTTTTTCTATTCTGGCTACCAAAACATTGTAACAGATATAGGCTATGATGCCCACGATGAGTCCGCCGATAGTGGTGATCATCGCCTGATAAATCCCGGATGACAATAAGGCAATATCAATATTGTTACCGGCCATCGACATATCGTAAAATGCCCTCACCATACCAATGACGGTACCCAAAAACCCGATCATCGGTCCGGCCCCTGCAATGGTAGCCAGTGTGGCGATGTTTTTCTCCAGCTTGGACACTTCCAGCTTCCCCACATTTTCGATGGCTGCATTGATGTCGTTCAACGGTTTTCCAATGCGTTGCACCCCCTTTTCAATCATCCGGGCGATGGGGCTGCGTGTGCTTTTACACAATGCCTGGGCTGCATCTATCCTGCCATCGTGGATGAAGTCCCTGATGTTATTCATAAAGTTGTAATCTTCCTGGGATGCCCTGTTGATGGCCAGGAAGCGCTCCAGGAAAATATAGACTGCGATGATGGAGAAAACTCCCAGGACAGCCAGGATCCATCCCCCTTTCATCGCCAGTTCCCAGAGGGATAAACTGATCTGCCCCGCCGGCTCTGCAGCCAGGCTGTCAACCGCGGCCATACCAGCCTCATTGATCTGTAACAAAATGAATGCGAACATCATATTCTCAGCTTTGCTTCAAAATTAGCCACAAAAAAAGGACGGACGTTTTCCATCCTTTGCACTTGTCAACACAAAAATGTTAATTGGCCACAAACAAGGTAAACGTCAAATTATTGCATTTTGCACAGCGCTCAATAATCCGAGTTTTTTGTCCGGCATAGTTTACGGATGGCTGAGCAAGCCGCTGCAATGATCCCGGGCAGCTCCTGTAGCGCTGGCCAGCACATTGTGGAGATACAAAAGCCTGCGCAGGCCCAAAAAGGCAAAGATCAGGGCTTCCTTAAAGTGAAGAATTTCCTTTTCCGCTGTGATGAGGCTTGACTCAGGGCAGAATTCGGATAGCAAAGAAACCAGGTAGTGGTTCAAGGCTCCTCCTCCGCTCAGCAATACCCTGCCTGCCCCTGAACGCTTGATTTCAGTGCTGATTTGCTGTGCGATGTGATGGGTGAGGGTGTGCAGCAGCCCGGATGCCTGCTTCTTATATGGTTCTGTAATGGGAAGAAAGTGTGTTTTCATCCATTCTTCACCGAGCGATTTGGGCATTTTCTGCTCATAATAGGGCAGGGCATTCAGCTGTGCAAGCAGTTCCGGGAACATCGACCCGGATGCTGCGATGCGGCCTTCCGGGTCGTACACTTTCCCAAGCATTTCGGCATACAGGTTCAAAACCTTATTGGCCGGACAGATATCATAGGCGATTCTGCTGCCTTTCCACCCATACGATATATTGGCAAATCCCCCGATGTTCAGGCAGGCGTCGTAGTCGGAGAACAGGAGGGCATCTCCCAGGGGAACCAGGGGCGCCCCCTGCCCGCCTTTCAGTACATCGGCTGTTCTGAAATCACTAACCACCTGGTAGCCTGATGCGATGGCCAGGGCTTGCCCTTCTCCGGCCTGAAAAGTAAAACCTGCTTCCGGCTGATGAAATACAGTGTGCCCGTGGCTGGCGATTAGCTCGCAGGACCATCCGCTTGCGGCGATAAATTCTCCAGCCTGCACACCGAGGTAGCGTCCATAATCCAGATGGAGTTTTAAGAGTGACTCCCCGTCCAGAAGCTGGGCTCCCTTCAACCTTGTCTGCCATTCATCAGAATAGGGGAGGGTTTCCCCGCAAAGGATAGTGTAGTTCCACTGTTCCTCTTCCTGCCAGAAACGGCAAAGAGCAATGTCCAGACCATCCAGGGAAGTGCCCGACATTAAACCGCAGACATTGTAATATGTGGGATCAGGGCGACTCATTGTTCAGAGGTATGGGAGCAGCTTTTCCAGGCCGATGCCACGCGAACCCTTCAACAATACATCCGCATTGCTGATCGGGTGGTCTTTGAGCCATTGAATGCAGGACTCTGTATCCGCAAAAGCCTGGCTGCCTTTTCCGGCGCAGCCTTGAAACCACGGCCCGATGAACACCAGATTGGGGAAACCTGCCTCTGCCAGATAATGTACGATGGCCTGATGTTCAGCTTCCGATTCCTCGCCCAGCTCCAGCATATCTCCCAGGATCGCCCACTTTTCTTTGCCCTCCCATCGACTAAAATTCTCCAGTGCGAGCAGCATACTGGATGGGTTGGCATTGTAAGCATCCATCAGCAGGGTATTGCTTTGGGTGTGGATGACCTGGGAGCGATGGTTGGCGGGTTGATAGCTGGAAATGGCCTGAACTATCTTCGCCCAGGGAACCTTAAATTGCAGTCCTGCTGCTGCTGCTGCCAGCACGTTGGCCAGATTATAGTCCCCGCTCATTTGTGTCGCTGTTTCGGTTCCGGGATCCGGTGCTTTTTCCCAGCGTAATTTCAATAAGGCTTGCTCTGCGATGACCGAGGCAGAGGGGGTTTGGTCATTGCCGTATAAAATGCGGTGCATTCCTTCGCTCAGGCGCATAAGGAGGGGGTCAGCGGCATTGACGAATACCCTGCCTCCGTTTTCGCGGAGGAAGGTGTATAATTCTGTTTTGGCCCGGATGACTCCGGCATATCCGCCAAATCCTTCCAGGTGTGCTTTCCCGATATTGGTAATCAGGCCGTAGTCCGGCCTGGCTATTTCGCACAGCCTGGCTATTTCACCGGAATGGTTTGCACCCATTTCAATGACTGCGATTTCGGAATTCCTGGGGATGCTGAGGATACTGAGGGGAACTCCGATGTGGTTATTCAGGTTTCCGTGAGTTGCAAAAACCTGAAAAGTGGTTTTCAGTACCCTGTCGATCAGTTCTTTGGTCGTGGTTTTTCCATTGGAACCTGTGATAGCCAATATGGGGACGCTCAGTTCAGAACGGTACCTTATGGCCAATGCTTGCAGGGTCATCAGGCTATCTCCGGTCAGAAAGCAATCAGGGTGTGAAGCGGGGGCCAGCTGCGGGTCGTCGCAAACGACGGCTGCAGCACCTGCTTTCAGGGCGTCTTCCGCAAAGCGGTTTCCATTGTATTGTTCCCCCCTGAGGGCAAAGAACAGCTCACCTGCTTTCAATGTCCGGCTGTCGGTGCAAATAGTGGCACCATTGAGGAAAAGCTCGTAGAGATCGTTTGTTTTCATTCTATAAAAAAGCCCCATTTATCGAGGATAAACGGGGCCGGTATATTTGTGGATTATCAATTAATACGCTCCGGGGATTGGGCTGCCAACGCGGGTCATTGCACAGCGGAAGCCGATGTAATCGGTGGCCAGGTTCTGGTCGATAAAGCGACGGGCACCGGGGCTGAGCCAGTAGGCCCGGTCGCGCCACGAACCGCCTTTGAATACCCGGGCTTCATCATTGATCATCGAAGCCACCCCGTATTCGTACATCAGGTTAGTGGTGTTGGATACCGAGGGTTCCTGCAGCCAGTCGGTGGAAACGGTGGAGGCATAGTCCCCGTCCAGGAAGTTACGGTTGTCTGCTTTGCGGTAGTTTCTTCTTCCTGCGGCTTCTTCAACGGTCACATCGCGATAGATCAGGCGGCCAAGGCTGTCTTTTTCCATCAGGTAGCCTTCTTCATCTTTGACTTTTGTTTTAAAAACATTGCCACGGAAAGGCCGGAAGTCGTCTACGTCTTCAGCAGAGAGAGGACGATATACATCCATCACCCATTCAGCGACATTGCCAGCCATATTATAGAGACCATAATCATTGGGCCAGTAGGCCCATACCGGGGCGGTAATGTCTGCTGCATCGTTCAGGGCTCCCGCTACCCCCATATTGTCTCCACGACCCCGTTTAAAGTTGGCCATAAAGGTGCCGTAGGCATCATCGCCGGCAAAACGGGTATAATTTCCATTCCAGGGATAGATTCTCCTTTCGATTATGCGCTCATACAGGGCATTGCCGATCAGGCCCAGGGCTGCAAATTCCCATTCAGCTTCTGTCGGCAGACGGTATTTGGGCAGCATTATCCCATCTTCAATGCGGGCTTTGCGTTCACCAGGTCCATTGGGATTAAGGTCTTCCAGGGGCATCAGCACCAGGCCTTCATATTGGCCGGCCAGATAGGCTTCGGTATTAAAGTTGTTTTCATTCAGCTGATCGGGATCCCAGTCGAGGATGCCGGCTTCAATCAGCAGCATTTCATTGACGCGGTCGGTACGCCAGGTGCAGTAATCATTGGCCTGTGGCCAATTAACTCCAACTACCGGATAGTCGCGATAGGCCGGATGGCGGAAGTACAGTTCTACAAAAGGTTCATTGTAAGCCAGGCGGTCGCGCCATACGAGGGTGTCGGGCAGGGCATCGGCAATGACTTCAGGATAGTCCATTCCAAAGACCCGGTTCAGCCAGTAGATGTACTCCAGGTAGTCGAGGTTGCGCACCTCCGTTTCATCCATATAGAAGGAGGATACGGTCACCCTTCGGGGGATGTTGTTCCAGTCGTACATAAAGTCATCCTGGGTATTTCCCATCACAAAGGTACCGCCTTCGATCAGCACCAGGCCGGGGCCGGTGATTTGTTCTGCATAGGGTACCACTTCAAAGCCGCCATTATAAGGGGCATTGTACTCCCATCCGGTGGTACTGGAAGCAGGGCCTCCTCCGCAGGAGGACAACAGCATCGCACTGATTCCGATGGCTGCCAAAGCGATTAAAAAATTCAGACGCATCATATCTTAATTTTCAAAATAGCGTGATTAACTAGAAGGTCGGGCAGTTTATTGCCTTGATCTTTTTCTTCTTAGGTGCGCAGGGGAAGAACCAGGCGAAGGAAACTTCGTGCGCTCCACCGGTGATATTGGTCAGCCTGGAGACCGTAAGGTCGTAGCTGTAGCCAAATTTGTAGGTACTTTGTTCGAAGCCTACCAGCATAATGAGGGCGTCCGGATTCTCAAAATTCTGACGGAACCACACGCCGCCCACAAAGGGGTAGCGGTTGAAGTACATTCCGTAGTTGAGTTGATGGAACTCCTGCTGTTTTTGATACAGGATGTTGGGCGACAGGGTGGGATCTTCCAGCTTTCTGCCGCTGGAGCGCCTGGGAGCCAGATTGATGATGGTTCCGGCGTGGGCGGTCAGCTTCATATACAGTTTGCTGCTCACATCGGTATAGAAGCCATCATTCGGCTGGGTGAGGTGATGTGCTGCAAAGCCTACAAAGAAGTTTTCATTGTCTCCGAACAAGAGTCCGGCACTGAAATCCGCAAAAGCACGGCTCAGGTTAGGGGGGCGTACTTCCAGAGAAGTCAGGGTAAATCCATATTTTGGATCAATCTGGTCAGGAAATACCAATTTGTCCCAATCCAGCCGCCTTTGCATAAAGGTAGCCTGGAAACCTGCATTCAGGAATAGTTTGCGGCTGAGGGTCAGGCGATACGAATACATCCCGCTGGCCATCGTGGTGGTAAAAGCTCCATCACCGGCCCGGTCATTGGTGAGCAGCAGACCAACTCCCCCGCTGATGTTGTCTACATACTGATCGTAGCTGGCATTATACGTGACGTAGGTTCCTGAAATGGCAGGCCACTGGTTGCGGTAGTTGGCGATCAGCCTCGGACACACATTGGATCCTGCCATAGCAGGATTAAGGTAGAGGGGGTTGGCATAGAACTGGGAAAATATAGGGTCCTGTGCTTTTAGCCCTCTGAAAGAGAAGACCATCAATAGAATGGCAGCCGTGGTGATCACCTTTCTCATCATACTGGCGTTCGCTGATGCTGTGTTTGGTTTAAGGTTCACAATATTACAAATAATATTTCTATTGGAAACTTTTTTTCAATCCCGGAATTAATCGAAGCTGCAATAATCCCGGAACCCCCTCGTTTGGGCTGCCTGTTTTAAAAAAATGCCGCAAAATAATCTCATTATACCAGGGAATCACTCAAGGGGTTACATTTGTGCGACAAGGAAATCACCTTATTGCTGAATTCCTGAATCAATCGAGAAAAACCAAAACCGGATGAATTTGTTACCTTATGCATCAGTGAAGAAAATGCTCAGTAAGAATATGTTGGTATTCCTGTTGCTGATGCACACTTTCCTTGCGATTCAAGCACAAGCCGTGCCTGGAGCACAGGAAAAATGGCATACTGCACAAATCCTTTGGGCGAGCCCGGCAACCGCATCTCCTGCCGATGCTTTTGCCGCCGATATGCACTTTTCCGAAACAGCTGTACCCTATGCCTTTGCCTTGGTGGAATGGAAGGAGAATTATGCCCTTCTCTCTGCAGAAATCTCGGATGCGGTTTATGAAAATGTCAGTCATCCGGATGCAGCAGCCTGGTATCAACAACTGGAAACAACAGAAAAAGAACTGAAGACGGAAATCATTCAGGCCCGTAATAAAAAATATTTGAAAATCAGTCTCTTACCTTACAAGCTCAACTCCTCTTCCGCCGGATTGCAGCGCATTACGGCCTATAGTTTACTTATCCGATATACAGAAACTGCCCCGGAAGAATGGCAGCGGCTGCTGAAGCAGTCCGACAGCAGTTTTGCAAACAGTTCGGTGCTGGCTTCAGGAAACTGGTATAAAGTTGCGGTAGCCAGCGATGGAATATTCCGCCTAACATACAGCGATCTCAGCTCGATGGGCATCAATGTGAACAGCATTGATCCACGACAGCTACGCCTTTTTGGCAATGGCGGAGGAATGCTTCCGGAAGCGAACAGCGCATTTCGCTACGACGACTTATACGAGAATGCCATCTGGGTTGCCGGGGAGGAAGATGGGTCCTTCGATCCTTCCGACTATGTTCTTTTTTATGGTCAGGGGCCCCATCGCTGGAATTATGATCAGACAGCAGAGGCCTTCCACCACAGCCTGCACCTCTACACTGACAAAACAGTGTACTTTCTGACCATTGGTCCTGTCCAGGGCAAGCGTATCGGGCAGGTGAACCAGAGCCCGCAAGCCCCCACCCACCAGGTAAGCAGCTTTGATGATTATGCTTTTTATGAACAGGAATCCTATAATCTGATTAAGTCGGGAAAAGACTGGTATGGAGAAAAGTTTGATGTCATCACCCGCTATGATCTGCCCGATTTCAGCTTTCCCAATCACGATATGAATCAGGCGGTGTACCTGCGGGCCGCTGTTGCTGCCAAAAGTACTTCCATCAGCAGTTTCGGAATCTTCCTGGATGGCGTTCAGGTCGTCAACCCGATGGTGGCGTCGGTGCCGGCCCAGGCGTACAATACAGATTACGCCAAGAAGGCCGAAGCCTCCCGCAAAATGCTGATGACTTCTTCCGATTTTGATCTGGAAGTGGAGTATTATGCGACAGTCTCCAATTCCGTAGGTTGGCTCGACTTTGTGGAAGTCAATGTCCGGCGACACCTCAGGTTCGGAAGCGGGCAGTTGAACTTCCGCGATGCTGGCAGTGTTGGTTTAGGGAATATCAGCCGGTTTACCCTTACTTCTGCCCCTTCTTCCCTCAAAGTATGGGAGGTCAGCAATCCATTGGAACCTGCCCTGATCAATGCTTCTGTATCTGGCAGCGAGCTAAGCTTCGTCGTGGCCACCGACCTGCTGCGTGAGTTTGTCGCCTTTGACGGATCTGCCTTCAAGCAAGCCGAGTTGATAGGAAAGATTCCGAATCAGAACCTGCACGGGCTTCCGGTGTTTGATATGATCATTGTCAGTCATCCAGATTTCTTCGATCAGGCAAACCGCCTGGCTCAATTGCATAATGTGCAGGATAACTACAGCGTGATCGTGGTCACACCGGCTGAAATATACAATGAGTTTTCCTCAGGGGTACAGGATATATCCGCAATCCGCGATTTTATCAGGATGATATACCAACGCAGCAACAGTCAGACTGATCTCAAATATGTGCTCCTTTTTGGCGATGCGTCCTATGATCCCAAGAACCGCCTTCCGGATAATCAGAATTTCATCCCGACTTTCCAGACGCGTAACAGTCTCCAGCCTACTGCTTCCTATGCTACCGATGACTTCTTTGTGCTGATGGATGATGGGGAAGGCCAGGGTGCCAGTGGAACCCCCGATCTGGGTATCGGCCGCTTTCCGGTTTCCAGCCCTGCTCAGGCCAAAACGGCCGTGGATAAGATTGTGAACTACACCAGCAATGGGCTTGTGGTGCCTTCCTCTTATGGCGTCAACCTTATCCCTGCTCTGGCCGATTGGCGTAATGTGCTTACCTATGTCGCCGATGACCAGGACGGGAATCTGCATCAGAACCAGGCCGAGGAGCTGGCCGATTATGTGCAGAACCGATTCAGAGAATACAATATTGATAAGATATATCTGGATGCCTATCCCCAGGTGAGTACCCCGGGCGGACAGCGTTATCCGGAAGTGAATAAGGCCATCAACGACCGCATCAATAAGGGGACGCTCATCTTTAATTATACCGGCCACGGAGGAGAAACCGGACTGGCCCAGGAAAGGGTACTGGAGATTCAGGATATCCTTTCCTGGAAGAATCCATTTAATCTTCCTGTCTTTGTTACTGCAACCTGCGAGTTCAGCCGTTACGACGATCCTCAGCGCACTTCGGCTGGCGAGCTCACCTTTCTCAAATCTGATGGCGGGGCCATCTCACTCTTTACCACTTCCCGGCTCTCTTTTTCTTCCAGCAACTTTGCCCTGAATTTGCGATTCTATGAAAAAGTGTTCAATAAAATTGACGGGGTGTTTCCCCGGATGGGAGATGTAATTCGTTTGGCGAAAACACCCTCCAATCCAAATATCCGCAACTTCGTCCTGCTGGGCGATCCGGCTTTGCGGCTGGCCTATCCTGAACATCAGGTCTATACTACCGAAATCAACGGAAAGCCCATCGATGGCACCCCCGATACCCTGAAAGCTTTGTCAAAAATCACCATTAAGGGAAAAGTTGTGGATGCCACCGGCCAGCTCCTGCCCTGGTTCAACGGTATCATTTATCCCTCCGTCTTTGATAAGCCGGCTGAAGTGATTACACGGGGCAATGATCAGGACAGCAGCCCGATGAAGTTCTACATACAGAAAAACCTGCTATATAAAGGTAAGGCCAGTGTGGTGAACGGATGGTTTGAGTTTACTTTCGTGGTGCCCAAGGATATCGCATACCGGCTGGATTATGGCCGGATCAGCTATTATGCATCCGATGGATTTACAGACGCCACCGGCTTTTACGAGAATATCCTCATCGGAGGCTCCTCTCCGGATGCACCGGTGGACGAAGACGGACCTGCTATCCGCCTCTACCTGAACGACACCAATTTCGTAATGCACGGAATTACGGATGAAAAGCCCATCCTGCTTGCTTTTGTGGAGGACAGCAGTGGGATCAATACTGTGGGCAACGGCATCGGGCACGATATCGTCGCCATCCTTGACGGGAAAACCGATGCGCCTTATGTGCTGAATGATTATTATGAAGCAGACCTGGACAGTTACCAAAGAGGCACAATACGCTATCCCTTCTCTGGCCTCAGTGAAGGCAAGCACAGCCTGGAGCTGAAAGTGTGGGATGTCTATAATAACTCCTCCACGGCTTATATTGAATTCTATGTGTCGGCCTCCGATGCACTTGCCCTGAGCCAGTTGATCAATTATCCCAATCCTTTCTACGGACAAACGAACTTCGTTTTCGAGCACAATCAACCTGGAAGAAGTCTGGATATCGATATCCGGATCTACGCAATGGATGGAAGGCTGGCCCATCAGATACGTCAGAATGTGACAACCAGCGGCTACCGTACCAACCCCATCCCCTGGGATGGAAGAACGACCGAAGGCGCTCCCCTGCCCGGGGGGATATATATCTACCGGGTAAGCGTGAATGCAGGAGAGGGCGTTTCAAATGAAATGTCAGATAAATTGATCATCCTAAGATAATTCCGGCAATGTATTGTTTATCCACAGTAAATCATCCGAATACAGGATACACGTTGAAGACCTCTGTAGGTTTCTCCAATATCCTTAACTTTGCACGATTTTATTATCCAAAAATGCAGATAATGAGGAAGAAAACAGCCTCGATCATTTTGACAGCCCTGATAAGTATGGCGGCTGTGCAGGCACAAAGCAACAATTACCTCGGACAGGAGCTCAATACCATCACCACGGCGGTTCCTTTCCTGCTGATCTCCCCTGATGCACGCGCCGGCGCAATGGGAGATGCCGGTGTGGCATCTACGCCCGACGCCAACAGTATGCATTGGAATGCAGCCAAGTATGCTTTCATTGAGAAAGAAATGGGTTTTTCCGTCTCCTACAGCCCCTGGTTGCGGCAATTGGTCAATGATATCAACCTCGCCTACCTGACCGGCTACCGCAAGATTGACGACCAGTCGGCAGTGGCTGCCAGCCTGTTGTTTTTCTCCCTGGGAGACATCACTTTTACCGACATTATCGGGAATACCATAGGCCAATACCGCCCCAATGAGTTTGCCCTGGATGCCGCTTATGCCCGCAAACTGACCGATAAACTCAGCGGTTCGGTAAGCCTGAGATATATTTATTCAAACCTTACTCAAGGGCAGTTTGTAGGATCCCAGGCAACCAAAGCGGGAACCTCTGTCGCCACCGATGTGGGCATTTATCACGAGAATACCTTCCGGATGAAAAACCGTCAGCAGGCTACCCTGGCCTGGGGAGTCAGCATTACCAACATTGGTGCAAAGATTTCTTACTCGGATGACAATACCGCCAGGGATTTTATCCCGACCAACCTCCGCCTGGGTCCCCGTTTTTCCTTCGATATTGACGAGTACAACTCTCTTTCCTTTATGTTTGATATCAACAAGTTGCTGGTGCCTACGCCTCCCTATTATGACAGCATCTTTATCAACGGAGAGCAGCAGATCAGGGCCGGGATGGACCCTGATGTAGGCGTGGTCACGGGAATGATGCAGTCTTTCTATGATGCTCCGGGGGGCTTCAGTGAGGAGATGAGGGAAATCAGTTTTGCCATCGGAGCAGAATATTGGTATGACAAGCAGTTTGCCATACGCGCCGGGTATTTCCACGAAGATAAAACCAAGGGCAACCGCAAATTTATCACCCTGGGAGCCGGATTAAAATACAATGTCTTCGGGATGGATTTCTCCTACCTTGTGGCTATGGATCAGCGCAACCCACTGGAGAATACCCTGCGTTTCTCCCTGCTGTTTGACTTCGATGCCTTCGCCCAGCAGAATCAGGACGTCCCGCCCCGAAACTAAATGGCATTTCGGATAGGAACCGGATTTGACGTACACCGCCTTGCTGAAGGAGAATCTCTCCGGCTGGGCGGTGTTGACATTCCTGCCGATAAAGGTACCGTCGGCCATTCGGATGCCGATGTGCTGATCCACGCCCTGTGTGATGCCCTCCTGGGAGCCCTCGGCCTGGGTGATATCGGTCATCACTTTCCCGACAGCGATATGCGTTGGAAGGATGCCGATTCGCGCCAATTGCTCGTGTATGTTATGGAGTGGGTTACAGGAAAAGGGTTTAAGCTTGTTAACGCCGACAGCACCCTGGTGCTGCAAAGCCCCCGAATCAGCGCGTACATCCCCGCAATGCGGGCGTCCCTGGCGGAAGTCCTGCAAACAGACCCCTCCCGGATATCTGTGAAGGCGACTACTTCAGAAGGGATGGGCTATGAAGGCAGAAGGGAAGGGATTTCAGCTCAGGCCGTGGTATTGCTGCAAAGGGTACAGCCTGACTCAGAAGAGGAGGGCGACTTCCTTTTTTAACTTTTTGATCGCTTCCACACTCAGTGGCCGCTTCATTTTAACATATTGCTCCATTGCACGCTCAGCAAAGTCTTTGCCTGTTGCCCCTTCAGGCAATTCGGCGAAGCTCGAGTTCAGCACCCGCAATACCTCCTCTTTGGCGCTGCGAACCAACTCCCAGGCTTCGTTGGAAACATAGAGTTGCTGTGAAAGATTATGGTCGAACTCCTGCCGGACCGTGCTTACCAGGTGCTGATGAAGGGTGACGGCATCGCTGCCCGGCAGACTGACCCTGACCAGCAGGTTGCGAATGCTGATCCTTTCCAACAGCAGCAGAATTCTTTCACAGGCCTGCAGACGCAGAGGCATCGCCAATTCACTGCCCTTCATCCTGATTTCCAACAAGCGTTTTTTCTGCTCATTCTCCAAAAAAGCCTTCAGGACGTACCAGGCTGCCCCAAAAGTGACCAGGGAAGGAAGAATGTACTTTAAGATCTCAAGAAATTGAAGCATATCATTAGTTCTGATGAGGATAAGAATCGAAACCTGTTGTTTCAGGAGGACAAATATCGGCATTCTCCGCCGGAACAGCAGTTTTTTATTACATTTGCCCTTTTCTGTTAGATAAATAACAAAGATATGTTTACACCCGCATTATCCAATCGCATCAATGCCCTCTCCGAGTCTGAAACCCTGGCGATGACCCGCCGCAGCCGTGAGCTCGAGCTTCAGGGGATGGACGTGATCAACCTGAGTATCGGGCAGCCCGATTTTGATACCCCTGATTTCATCAAAGAAGCGGCTGTGGAAGGGATGCAGCAGGGTTATACCTCCTATCCTCCGGTGTCGGGCTATCTCGATCTGCGCAAAGCCATCTGCGCCAAATACAAACGAGACAATGGGCTTGATTATCAGCCGGATCAGATCGTTGTGAGCACAGGGGCCAAACAATCCCTGGCCAATGCCATCCTGAGCCTGGTGAATCCCGGCGATGAGGTGATCGTACCCGCGCCCTATTGGGTTTCTTACAAAGAAATGATCAAACTGGCAGAAGGCCAGGCTGTATACATCCAGGGGAAACTGGAAAACGATTTTAAGGTCACCCCCGCCCAGGTGGAGGCCGCCATTACTTCCCGCAGCCGACTGTTCATTTTCAGCAGTCCCTGCAACCCGACCGGCTCTGTCTACACCAGGGAAGAGCTTCACGATCTGGCCAGAGTTTTTGAATCCAAAAAGGATCTTTTTATCATTTCCGATGAAATTTATGAGCTGATCAATTTTGACGGCCGCCACGAAAGCATAGCCCAGTTCGATTTCATCAAAGACAGGGTGATCAACATCAACGGGCTTTCCAAAGGATTTGCAATGACCGGATGGCGCCTGGGGTATATGGCTGCCCATAAAGAGATTGCCAAAGCTTGCGACAAATTTCAGGGGCAGATCACTTCCGGAGCCAATTCGATTGCCCAGCGGGCCGCCATCAAAGCCCTGGAAGTAGATCCGGCACAGTGTGCTGATGTGCTGAATATGCGGGAGGAATTCAAGGCCCGCCGCGAACTCCTGCTTGAGCTGTTGGAAGAGGTACCCGGTCTGATCACCTATATGCCACAGGGTGCCTTCTACCTCTTTCCCAATGTGACCTATTATTATGGGAAGCAGTCTGAAGATTGCCGGATCGAGAATGCCAACGACCTGTGTATGTACCTGCTCGACAAGGCACAGGTGGCTCTGGTGCCGGGAGATGCATTTGGTTGCCCCACTTGTATCCGCCTGAGCTACGCCACCTCGCGGGAGAAAATCCGCGAAGCCGTACGCAGGATCAAAGAGGCTCTGGCCCGCCTGCAATAAGGCGGAATCGCCCTTCCGGGTTATAGACCCGGCCAAAAGACCAAGCTATGGAAACCCGATATGCCGATTTCTTCGCATCCCTGAAAACCAAAACCATCCTGGTGATAGGGGACGTAATGGTGGATGCCTATCTTTTTGGTCAGGTGGAACGCATCTCTCCCGAAGCACCTGTGCCTGTGGTGGCGGTGCGCCAGAGAGAAAACCGTCTTGGGGGAGCGGCCAATGTGGCCCTCAATATTAAGGCAATGGGCGCCGAAGCCATCCTGCTCTCTGTGGTGGGCGATGATGTAAAAGGAAGGGAATTTGCCGCCCTGCTTGACCAGGCCGGATTGCCCTCTGAGGGGATGATATACAGCAACGATCGCATCACCACCACAAAATTCCGGGTGATCGGTAATAAGGTGCAATTGCTCAGGGTGGATGAAGAAAGCCAGGAAGGCTTGAATGCAAAGGAAGAGGAAATGATCCTCCAGGGCTTCAGCACACTGATCCGGAAGAAAAAAATCGATGCCATTGTCTTTCAGGATTACGACAAAGGCGTGATCAGCCGTGACCTCATTCAGACCGTGATACAAACAGCCCGGAAAGAAGGCATTCCGGTAGCTGTGGATCCCAAGAAAAAGCATTTCCTGGAGTACAAAGGAGTCACGCTTTTTAAACCCAATCTCAAGGAATTGCGAGAAGGGCTCAAGCTGGACTACCATCCGGAAGGGGAAAAGCTGGAGGCTGCAGTTGCACAGCTTCAGCGAACATTGCAAGCCGATATCATAATGGTAACCCTCTCTGAAAAGGGAGTGTTCATCCGGCGTGAGGTGGAGGGGGAGGCCACATCCTGGCACCTGCCTGCCCAGGTGCGTAAGATATCGGATGTTTCCGGAGCCGGAGATACCGTCATCAGTCTGGCGGCGCTGGGACTGGCCTGCGGGCTGCCTCTGCCTCAACTGGCTGAGGTGGCAAACCGGGCTGGTGGACTCGTATGTGAGGAGCTGGGCGTGGTACCCGTAAACCCTGAACGCCTGATGCAGGAAGTCGGGCAAACCCCCTGACCAATGCTGAAAAAACAAGAAACTCCTGCTATGTTCGATGGGATCGCCCATCGATATGATTTTCTCAATCATTTGCTCTCTGCAGGCATCGACCGCCGCTGGCGCAGAAAACTGATCCGAAGTCTGTCGGAAGCCAGGGTGGAAAGAGTGCTGGATGTGGCTACGGGTACCGCCGACCTTGCGCTGATGGCTGCTAGGGCAGGCATTCCCCATATCAGCGCCATAGACCCATCCGATAAGATGCTGGCCATCGCAGAGAAAAAAAGGCAGGCTTCCAATGCACAAGACCAAGTCGTGCTGAAAAATGGCAGGGCTGAAAAGCTCCCCTTCTCCGATGCCTCTTTTGATGCCGTGATGGTGGCCTTCGGGGTGAGAAATTTTGAAGACCTCACACAAGGGATGAAAGAAATGCAAAGGGTATTGCGCCCCGGGGGAATGCTTTGCATCCTCGAGTTCTCCCAACCGGCTGCTTTTCCTCTGAAACAAATTTATGCCGCCTACTTCCGCCTTATCCTGCCCTTGATCGGAGGTTGGATATCAGGAGATAATAAAGCTTACCGCTATCTTCGCGACAGTGTCCTGGATTTTCCAGCGCCGCAAGTTTTTCTCGGAATGCTGGCGGAAGCCGGTTTCAGAAAGCTGAAGGAGGATGGCCTGAGTGCAGGCATTGTCAGCCTGTATACGGCTGTGAAGTAAATGATTTCCAAATAATCCAAAGGGTATATACCTTTGTGAGAGAATAATAAGAAATGATGCAGGCCGTTTGCGGCCCTTTGTCTGTCAGAAACTATGACCCGAAACCTCTGGATATCCTTCCTGCTCCTTCTTTTCCTGGGCAGCAGCATTCAAGTGAATGCACAGCGCCGGGTACAGCTCAACCTGCCCAGTTACGATCAGAAGCAATACCATTTCGGCTTCATCCTCGGGATGAACCAGATGTTCTTTTCAATGGACAGGGTGCCGGAATTCAATGAACTGGATTCCCTTTATATCCTCGAATCCACCCCCGAAATGGGATTCAATATCGGCATCGTCTCAAACCTGAGGCTTTCGGAAAACTGGGATCTGCGCTTTGTGCCTACCCTGTCCTTTGGGGAAAGAAATCTGCATTATACCTTTCTCTTAGAGGATGAATTGTTTTTCGAGGACAAGAAGAAAATTGAATCCACCCATATTGATTTTCCCATTAACCTGAAGTTTAAAGCCAATAGGGTCAATAACTTCAGGGCATATCTGCTGAGTGGGGTTAAGTTCTCCATCGACCTGGCCTCGCAAGCCAAGAAGAAGGAGCAGGACGATGAGCTGAGGGTGAAGCTGGAACGCGATGATATGGCCCTGGAATTCGGGGTGGGCTTTGATTTTTATACCCACTATTTTAAATTCGGGACGGAGCTGAAGATGTCTTATGGCGTTCATAATCTCCTGCGCCAGGAAAACAATATCTATACCCGGGGCCTGGACGGGCTTCATTCCAAGATATTCCAACTCTCCCTCACATTCGAATAAACGACATAATGGAAGAACAGGATCGCAGCGGGGCATTATTCAGCAAGCTCCTCGAAAAAGGCAGCCTGAAACAGCAGGTGTACAGACAGACGCATCAGGCTTTTACATCGCTTAAAAAGGAAGTGCAAAAACTGACTGAAGCCTGGGAAGAGCATAGCGGCGGAGAGGCCGGGCTTGTTGCTGTCGAATATGCCGACCGGGGAGAGTTTGAGCTGGAACTGAAGTTTGCCGGCGACGTCCTCCTTTTTGTGATGCACACCAATGTGTTCGAGATCCCGCGTGAGCATCCCGTGATGCGTACTTCCTATATCCGTGAAGATAAATCCCGCTCTTACTGCGGGATTATTCACATTTACAACTTCCTGGCGGATTCTTTCAAATACAACCGGATGAATGATGCCGGCTACCTCATCGGCCGCATCTTTGTGAACCGTGATCAACACTATTTTATCGAAGGAAAGCGCGAAGTAGGGATGCTTTACCAGCATTTCCCCACAGCCATCCTCAACCAGGAAGCGATCCGGGATCTATTGATCTCGGCAATGGAATACACCATTGATTTTGACTTGCTTACCCCACCCTTTGATCACGTAAAAGAGGTGAGTTTAAGGGAAATGCGGACGGCACTCGATAATATGCAGCTGCGCACGGCAAAAAGGATGGGCTTTCGTTTTCAGGCCGATAAAGACAATGGCTGAGGTCTTCCGGTGGACCGGAATATGATGCAAGACTTTGCTTGCTTTTCAATTGGAATCAGCGCTTCAGCTTCTTCAGAATGGCCGGCGGGATGGCATCTTTATGCACCACAATGTTCAGGGTTTTGTACTGCACAAAGGGAACCGAGGCATATAAATACCCGCCCATCTCATTGCTATGGTCTGCCCAGGAATTTTTCACCCGGTAATAGGTATTGCCTTTTTGATCCACTGCGGTTCCAACAATATGCATTCCGTGATCATCTGTTGTCTCATAAATATCAAAAGCTTCCTGTCTCATCTCCTGAGTGATCTCTTTTTCTTTCACGATTTCCTCAAAACTGTACAGGAGTTTTTCCTTTTCCTTCTTGCTCAGGCTTTCCCATTTATCCATTTCAGAATCCGCCCGCTCCTGGTTTTCGATATCAGGAATGATGGCCACGCCATTCTTGTGCGAAAAGCCTTTCTCGCTTACATCTGTTGCCCAGGCAATGGTGTAACCCTTGTCAATGGCATAATCCATTGTCTCCATCAATTCATTCAGCGGAAGGTTATACATATCTCCCCAGGCCCAGTTGTCCGGAACTTCCAGGATGAACTTTTCATAGAAAGGATGGTGCGTAAAGGAGCTTAGGGTAATGTAGTCCTCCATTTTCAGGCCCAGAAATCGGGTGAAACTTTCCGGGGTGTATGTTTTTCCCTCATAACTGAATTCCGCCGGCACTGCTCCGAGATAGGCATCCAGCAGGCTTTCAAATCCTTTTTTCCAGACATTGGTCAATTTGCGGTTTTTATTGGCAATGACGCCCTCCACGTATTGTTTAAAGACGTGGTCCATTTCGCTGTGTACGTGATTATCCTGATTGATCACCATACCGTCATACGCGGATTCGGGGACGATGCCATAGCGTTCAATCATATTGAAGACATCGTGAAAAGCTCCGCCGGCGGAAAAATTGATATGTCCGTGCATTCTCACGTATTTATCGGCTTTTTCGGAATAGGCGTAGCGCACTATCCACATATCAGAAAGATCGTGGGAACCCTTGCCCATCCTGAGCAATTCCGATTCGAGGAAAGAGAGGCCCGAGAAACTCCAGCAGGTTCCGCTGCGATGCTGGTCTTTCACCGTGGTGGCTGCGAGCTCTTTCTTAGGAGTAAAGACATAGGCTTTCTTTTCTTCTTTCTTTTCTTCCTGTGCCGGAGCCAGGCTTACGATGCTCATCATCAGGATGAGCAGAATCAGTTTGGCGATTGCTTTCATCTTTTTCTTTTTTGTTTTTGATTATCTGGATATGCTATACACATACTCTTTGCTGGTCGCGATCCAGGGGGTTGGCGCCTCTTCTGTGTTTTTCCGAACTATGATCGTAATACTGTGATTGATCAGTACCGGTCTGACCCAATCTCCCACCTCAATCAGATCTTCAGGATTGATTATTTCCCCATTGGTATCGATGATCTCATCAACTGCCGTCAGGGCCATCAGGTCCTCTGCGCTGTAGGCGCCCGACAGTTTTCGCAGCCTTTCAAGCCAGGTGAAGCGTCCGTCATTGCCTGAACGGCGCAATCCCAGACCTGCAAGGGCACCTATGCGGCCGTCTCCACCTCTCCATCCTTTAAGAAAGATGTTTTCTTCCCGGCCGATCCGCAAGGCATCCTCCATCCTTACCTTGCCCTTTTTGGCTTCGCGGCTCCAATCTATCAGCTTGTCTGAGATTCCTTCCCAGGGTGCCATACAAAGCCCGGGAGAGGATTTGGGACTGGCTTCGTTTTTCAAAAAGTCTACGCAGAATTGCACTAATTCGTCTGGATCATTGCTGAATACATCCATACAGATTGCTGAATTGTAGGAAGAAACCGGGTCATCCAGGTAGGGGAAGAGATAATGGCGTGAAACTGAGCGCACCCGTCCAAGGCTATTCATCGTGATCAGCTCGCCCAGCTGGCGGGCGAGGAAGCCCGTGCCCCGGCTGTCCGGACTGTCAGTATTGTCTATGGCTATCAGTATTCTTTCTTGCATCAGGTCAGGCTCCCTGTTCTTGCGGCATCAAAGATGAAAAAAAAAGCCGTCCGGTGGGGACGGCTGGGATAATAATAATGATGTATGCGGTCAGATTTTGAAGTTGATCCCCTGGGCCAGTGGGAGCTCAGTGGAAAAGTTGATGGTGTTGGTTTGTCTGCGCATATAGAACTTCCAGGAATCGGAACCGCTTTCGCGTCCGCCGCCGGTGTCTTTCTCTCCCCCGAAGGCGCCGCCGATCTCTGCTCCGCTGGTACCAATGTTGATGTTGGCAATGCCGCAATCGGAGCCGGCGTGGGAGAGGAATTGTTCAGTTTCAAGCATATTGGTGGAGAAGAGGGCGGAGGAGAGGCCCTGGGGTACATCATTGTGCAGGGCGATGGCCTCGTCGAGGTCTTTGTATTTGATCAGATAGAGCAGCGGGGCAAAAGTTTCTTCCTGCACGATCTCATAGTGGTTTTCCACCTCGGCAATGCAAGGCATCACATAATGTCCGTTTTCGTGCCCGCTTACGGTATGCTTCTCTCCGCCAAAGAGGATGTGCCCTCCTTCTTTCTTCACCGATTCGATGGCAGAGAGGTAAGTATCCACTGCTTTTTCATCGATCAGTGGGCCTACCAGGGTATTTGCATCAAGGGGACATCCGATGGGGAGCTGCTTGTATGCGTCCACCAGAATGTCTTTGAATCGATCATAAACACTTTCGTGAATGATGAGGCGACGTGTGGAAGTGCAGCGTTGCCCTGCCGTACCGACGGCGCCGAAGAGGGTGGCCTTGATGGCCATTTCCAGGTTGGCATTGGGGGTGATGATGATGGCATTGTTGCCTCCCAGTTCCAGCAGTGAACGGCCCAATCGCTGGCCTACGATACTGGCCACTTTTCTCCCTACATTGGTTGAACCGGTGCAGGAGATAAGCGGAAGGCGCTTGTCGGCCAGAAACTCATCCCCGATATAGCGTGAGGAACCGGCCACCAGGCAGAGGGTACCCTCAGGTACATTGTTGGCTTTCAACACATCCTGAATAATGTGGTGTACGGCTACCGCGCATAGCTGTACCTTGGACGAAGGTTTCCAGATGACAGTGTCGCCGCAAACCATTGCAATCATTGCATTCCAGGCCCATACCGCTACCGGGAAATTGAAAGCGGTGATCACGCCCACCGGCCCCAGGGGGTGATACTGCTCATACATTCTGTGGAGCGGACGCTCCGAGTGCATAGTGAAACCGTGAAGCTGCCGCGACAGGCCCACAGCAAAGTCGGCAATGTCTATCATCTCCTGTACTTCCCCCAGGCCTTCCTGATAGATCTTCCCCATCTCATAGGAAACCAGCTTGCCCAGGTCCTCTTTGTGCTCGCGCAGCTTGAGTCCGATCTGACGGACAACCTCACCCCGGTGCGGGGCCGGAATCATTCTCCATACTTTGAATGCTTCCTCTGAGGCCGCTATCACACCTTCATAATCATCCCAGTTCGCCTGCTTCACCGAAGCAATGGGTTTTCCGTCGGCCGGGGAAAAAGACATTTGTGCTTCTCCCTGTCCTTCCTGCCAGTTGACACCGGTACATACACCAGGGTTAATCTCCTTGATTCCCAGTCTTTGTAAGGCATCCTTAATGTTACAAGCCAATCCGTTTTCAGTCATAACAAAAAATATTTACAGATAAATAGTGCTCAAATTTGCGGCTTCAAAAGTCAGTCAAGCCAGGCAAACTTGCAAGGGAAATCGGATAATTGTTTGCAGATTAACAGCCTGTTTTCAGGAAAAGCAATCCTGTACTGCCTTTTCCCGCTCTTTTTTGGTTCGAAGTCTTTGAGTTAGGATATCTGTCTTTGCCCTCGAGAGAGGGTATAAAAAAAACAAAAGGGCTGTCCCGCTTATTGAGACAGCCCCTCTTTCATCGCTGAGGAAACAATTCGGGTTTAGCGCGTAGCCTGGGAATAGTTTTCAGATACTTCTTCCCAGTTGATTACATTGAAGAAAGCTTCAATATAATCAGGGCGCCGGTTTTGATATTTCAGGTAATAAGCGTGTTCCCAGACATCCATTCCCAGGATGGGGGTTCCGCCGCAGCCACCCACATCCATAAGGGGGTTGTCCTGATTAGCTGTACTGCATACGCTCAACTTGCCGACTTTGTCGGTGCACAGCCAGGCCCAGCCACTGCCAAAACGATTGGCGCCCGCAGCGGAGAACTCATCTTTGAATTTCTCGAAGGAGCCAAAATCACGTGCAATGGCATCTCCCAGTGTTCCGGAAGGTGTGCCTCCGCCATTGGGTCCCATTACCCGCCAGTACAGCTCGTGGTTAAAAAAGCCACCTCCGTTGTTGCGCACTCCGGCGGGGTATTTGCTAATGTTCGCCAGGAGGCTGTCGAAGGGCATATTCTCCATTTCGCTGCCTTTTACGGCAGCCATCATTTTGTCAAAATATGCTTTATGATGCTTGGTATAATGGATTTCCATCGTTCGCGCATCAATGTGCGGCTCGAGGGCATCATAAGCATAAGGAAGGGCAGGAAACTGCAGATCTTTTACCAGTGTTTTCATTCTTGTATAGATTTAGTGGGTTTATAAATCGGTTTGTTTGCATAACAAGGTAGTGCGAAGGAATGTTCAAACAGCCCGGGTCAGGATTGGAAGGAAAAGACAGAGGAAATGCTTAGAACTTCGCCACCAGCTTTACATTGAGCATTCGGGGGCTGAGGTAATTCGGAATGGCATATAAGCGGTTGCTGATGTCGGAAATCCAGATGTAGGAAATGGTATTGTTGACTTGCAAAAGGTTGAAGACTTCCAGGGTGATCCATACATCGCGGAAACGATTTAAGGGGTTTCCCTGGCTGAGGATGCGATTGTCTTCTTTGAGCTGCTTTGAGAAGCCAATGTCTACGCGACGGTATGATGGAATGCGGAAGGTATGTTGGTATTTCGGAGATCCGGGAGGTCCGAAAGGGAGGCTGCTGCCATAGAGCAGGTTGAGGTGCATTCGGAAGGTGGGATTGCTGGGCAGGTAATCCTGGAAAAAGATTCCCAGGTTTACGCGCTGATCGGTGGGTCGGGGGATATATCCGGGTTCGATACGCCGGCCCTGATTATCGAAATAGAAGTCGCCGATGAGGTCTTCCCGTGTTTCCATCACCGAAAGGGAAAACCAGCTTTCGATGCCGCGAACAAATTCTCCGTTGATGCGAAAGTCCACACCCGCGGCGTAGCCTTTGGCTTCATTCTGCGCACTATAGCGGATGCGCACATTGTCAATCTCGTATGGAACCAGATTGTCGAGCATTTTATAATACAATTCCGACACGAATTTGAATGGCCTGCCCCAGGCTTGAAAGTCATATTCAACTCCCCCCACAAAATGAATGGATCGCTGCGCTTTCAGTTTTGAATTGATGTTGCCTTCCGGATCGCGCAGCTCGCGGTAGAAAGGGGGTTGGTAGTAGATTCCGGAAGAGATGCGGAAAAGCGTCGGTCTTTTCCAGGATGGCTGAAAGGCCAGGGAGGCGCGAGGACTCAGCAGGAACTGCTTGTTCAGATCCCAGTGTTGTGCCCGGATTCCTGCAGTTACATTGAAGCCTGTACTGTCATTGCCTAAATCCCAGGACTGCTGAACATATCCACTGCTTCGTTGCGAGTGGATGCTGATCGATTTGCTCACAAAACGCTGCAGTACCAGCTCCTGGGGCAGGATTGCCTGACCCAGCAAATCGGGCGGATGAGGCAGGGAATAGCCGGCACTATCCAGCATCTGCCATTCGCGCAGCTGGTCTTCAATGCGCTCAAACTGAAGCTTAAGGCCCCATTGAAGAAATCGTTTTTCTCTTTCATAAGAGCCGAGGTAGGAGAGGTTGGCCACGTCCGCTGTGAGGTAATTCCGGGCGTGATCCAGAAAGGCGCCTACCCCGATGGGATCGGTTACATTGCCAAAGTCATCCTTACCGTAGTCGGTCTCCAGTCTGCCAATGAAGTATTGACCCAGGATATCGAAGGTCTCATATTCGGTGGAACGGTAGGCAGAAGTGATCAGTTTCATACGAAGATCCCTGGCCGGTTTCCATTCGGCACTCAGTGCCCCCAGCCAGGTGTCAAAGCGATCTACTTCCTGTCCGTCAAAATAGACTGTAAAGCGGTATGCCTGATTGATGGTGCCGAAATCGGTTTCCCGGCTTTCGGGGATGACCTGATAGGCATTGCGGGCATAATTCCCGAGAAAATTAATCTCCAGTTTTTTATGCACATTGAAATGCAGGCTTGTCTGAATATCCGTGAAGCTGGGTTTATACTGTCCTTGTGTTTCCAGCTGATTGAGCAGGTACTGGTTGGTTTTTTGCCTGGCGCCAAAGAGATAGGTGAGGCGGTCATCGAGTGCCGTTCCTTCCAGGTGGAATGAGGCGCCAAGCAGGCTGAGGCTGAACGATCCGCCAAATTCCTGGGGTCTTTTATATTTGATATCCAGCACAGAAGACATTTTGTCGCCGTACTTGGCTTCAAATCCCCCGGCTGAGAAAAGGATAGAGGAAACAAGATCGCTGTTAACAAAACTCAGGCCTTCCTGCTGGCCTGAGCGGACGAGAAAGGGGCGGTAGATTTCCACATCATTCACATAGACCAGGTTTTCATCATAGTTCCCGCCGCGTACGGAATATTGTGAGCTCAACTCGTTGCTGGAGGATACACCCGGCAGGGTTTTCAGGATGGATTCCACCCCTCCTCCAACACTGGGGATGACGTTGACCAGTTTTGGGTCAACCCGGGTGAGGCTGGATTTGTGGATCCGGCGATCGGTGATCACCGGTCCGCTGAGATCGGTGAAGGCGGGACGCAGTCTGAGATTAACCTGTCTCTTTTCGCCTGCTTCGAGCGACAGCTTCAGGCGTTCCCTTTCATAGCCGATAAAGGAAACCAGGAGCCAGCGTTCCTGTCCGGAAGGGAAGGCGATTTCGAAAAAGCCATATTTGTCTGTTACTGTGCCTCCGGGCAATCCCTCTACGGCAATGTTCACCAGTTCAAGGGCCTGGCCGGCTTCATCGCGGATGCTGCCATACACTGCGGCTTCCTGTGCTTGCAATGCGCCTGAAAAGGCCCAGAGGAGAAGGATGTATGTGTATATCGACTTTTGCAAAGCGTCCTGACGCGATAAAAATGAATGCCTGTTAACGAGACAAGCCCTGTATTATTAGTCTTTCCGCCTGAATTTTCCTTCCCTCCAGGCTTTGATGAATTCGGCCCAGGCAAAAGGATTCAGCAGGTTGTTGGGGGGCAACTGTCCGTAGTGATATAATTTACTCGTATGCTGATCAATGTAGTGCCTGTAGTTCATTGAGCCGTCCATAGGCATCTCCAGACCGCGTTCGTAAATCTCTGCCTGGGCCAGGTTCTTACGGGCAATCTCCAGATCATCATCCGGGATCTTCATATTGACAAAGGCCTCCCTGAATTGTTCCAGGGTGGGCCAGGGATAAATCACCGTTTCGCTCAACATAATGGTATCCGCAGTCATCACCTTGATCATTGAATAGCGATTTCCCTGAATGCTGTCGGGGATAACAAAAAGACTCTTCTTAAACCCGATGTTGGAAAAAAGCAGGCTGTCGCCGCGCCGTGCCACGAAAGAGAAATAACCATAAAAATCCGCGGAGGTCCCGTGGCGGAGATTCACGTTATAAATATTGGTAAAGGAGACGGGTTGCAGGCTGTCGGCAGTGACCACCACACCGGAGAATTGAACCAGGTCACGATCATCCTGTGCCTGCATTGCCAGGGGAAGAATCAGAAAGGCCAGGATGAGGGTTCGGTGCATTCTTATAGAATCTGGTTTTGCCGGTTCAATGATATAAAAAATGCTGTTACGGGAGGTAACAGCACAATACTTTAAACGCAAAGCAGCAGCTTAAGCGGTATAGTAGCCTTTTTCTTTAGCATCTTTCAAAGCGGGCAGGATGCCTTTCTTGCTGATGGTGCGAATCCCACTGGTGCTTACCGTCAGGGTGATCCAGCGATCCTCTTCCGCCACGTAAAAACGCTTCTTCTGGAGGTTGGGATAAAACCTCCGTTTGGTCTTGATATTTGAGTGGGAAACGTGGTTTCCCGTCATCATTTTCTTTCCGGTGATCTGACAAATTCTGGACATAGCGCTTGTATTCTCAAAAGGAGTGCAAAGAACGAAAAAACATTTCAATCTGACAAATCCTGTATAAAAAAACTATATGGATCCGGCAGAGGAAAATGGCTTTTTGCCATATTCTTCAAGAAGCAGGGCTTTACGCAACATATTCAGGCCGGTTATTGCACTGACCTGGATGTTTTGTAGTCTTCTTTTGCCGAAGCGGAATTCTTGTGCGACGGTTCCTTCCGGCCCCGCCAGGGCAATCCATACCAGCCCAGGCTGCTTGCCTTCTGTCCCTCCATCGGGGCCGGCAATGCCCGATGTGGCAATGCACCAGTCAGCCTGCAATTTTGCACGGCCGCTTTCCGCCATCTGGCGCACAACGGGTTCACTCACTGCCCCTGCTGTTTGCAACACGGATGCGCTCACATTCAGTTGCTGTTGTTTGACAGCATTATCGTAGCTGATAATGCTTCCCTTATAATAGCGGGAGCTTCCGGGGATACTGGTGATCAGATGAGCAATATAGCCTCCTGTGCAACTCTCAGCTGTGGCCAGGCTCTGTCCTTTTTCCAGCAGCATTTTGCCCACCACCTCCTGCATACTTGTTTTATCATAACCGAAGATCATTCCCTCAATGCGGTTTGTCAGGCCGTGGAGAGCCCTGGCCATATCCTCTTCGAGCCTTTTCAGTTCTTTTCCCTGGGCAGTGAGTCTTAAACGTACCTGTCCGGGGGAGGGCAAATAGGCCAGGCTAATGCTTTCCGGGAGGGTGTTTTCCCAATGCTCGAGCCGGCGTGTGAGAAAGGATTCACCCATTCCGTGGGTGAGGACGGTTTTTTGCAGGATGTGATGGTCTCCGTTTTTTTTGAGCAGGGCAGGAAGAATGCTCTCTTCCATCATACCTTCCATTTCGTAAGGCACGCCCGGCATCGCGATCAGGATCTTGTCATCCAGATCAAACCACATTCCGGGGGCGGTGCCGTTTTTATTCTGCACAGGCCGGCAGGCTTCAGGCAGCTCGGCCTGCTGGCGGTTTAGCGCACTCACCCGCATCCCGCGGGAAGCGAAGAAGTCCCGGATCATTTCAAAAGCCTCTTCATTGAAAACAAGGGGAGTATTGAAGAAGCGGCACAGTACTTTTTTGGTAATGTCATCCTTGGTAGGGCCCAAACCACCCGTCATCAGAATCAGGTCAAGCTGTGCAAATGAAGTTCGGATGCTTTCGATGATGGCCTCTTCCTGGTCTGCCACCACTTTGATGTGTTTCACCGCTATACCGGTAGCAGTTAGCTGTTCTGCCAACCAGGCAGCATTGGTGTTGACGACCTGGCCTATCAGTATCTCATCTCCGATATTGATGATGCCGGCCTGCATCTGTCAATAGTTGAAGTAGATGAATCCCAGTTCTTTAGGAACGATTGACATCACTGGTACCGGAGACTTCCGGATGATCTCCTGGGCCGAAGATCCGAGAAAGTATTCCACCACCCCGTTTTCCTGCTGGGTCATAATGATGATCATATCAATGTCGATATGTTTGTCGGCATAATTCAGGATGATGGGAACCAGGGTCCGGGCGTTATCATCGCTTTCCACAATTTCACCCACACAATCCACACCTGCCTCGGCAATAAATTGTTTTACCTGGTTTAGCTGATTGCGCAAGCGCCGGATCACTTCAGGGTCGTGCTTCGACCATAATGCAGACACCACCCGAATGCGGCACCCCATCTTCTTGGCCATCGTGATGGCCCAACTGACTTTCTGGCGTGTCTCTTTTGTGAGGTCGAGCGGAAGGAGAATACTGTGACATCCTTCGTGACGGTGGCGCTGTGTCAGCGTGATCACCGGCCGGTTGGCAGAACGGATCACCCTGGATGTATGGGCTCCTGAAATGCCCTTGTCTTCACTGGACGAACGGGTGCCCATTATGATCATCTTGCTGTCCAGCTCTTCGGCCATACTGAGTATCCGGCTGTGTACCGTTCCCTTTCGCACAATGGCGTTCACCGTTAATCCCGACTCCACCGATGCTTTGCGTGCTATGGACTTGAGCTCTTCCCTGATGCGGGCGATCACTTTATCGGTTTCCTCAGAAGTGAAGAAATTAGCCAGGATTCCCGGCTCCTCGTGCACATATAAGAGGTTGATCTCCAGCTCAAAAGTCCGGGCAATGCGATAGCCATATTCCAGGCCCATCAGGGATAAATCGTGAAAATCAATGGGAACCAATAGGTTAGGGCGAGTGTCCATTTTGTTTAATTTTGAAAGCAAATTGTCCACAAAGGTAGGGAAGCAGGAGGAATTATGATAAAGAAGATCCAGGAATCGGAGCTGATATTGAATGCCGACGGAAGTATCTATCACTTAGCGCTTAAGCCGGATCAGTTGGCTCACCGTATCATCCTGGTGGGGGATCCCCAGCGGGTGGATTTGGTTTCAGCGCTTTTTGATGAAATTGAGCACAGGGTTCACAAGCGGGAGTTCATCACCCATACCGGTTTTTACAAAGGCGCCCGCATCAGTGTGGTGGGTACAGGAATCGGTACCGACAATATTGACATAGTAATGAATGAGCTGGACGCCCTGGTCAACATCGACCTGCAAACCCGTCAGTTGAGACCGCAGCACACCCGACTGCACTTAGTTCGGATAGGCACCTCAGGCGCCTTGCAGGGGGATATACCGGTGGATACCTTCATTGCTTCTGAATGGGGCCTGGGCCTCGATTCCCTGCTGTACTTTTACGCACTAAGCCCTGATGTACTCGATGAAGGCCTGAGTCTGGCGATTCAGGCTCAGACACATTGGAATGCCAGGGCAGGGGAAGCTTATGCTGTAAAGGCTTCCGCAGTCTTATTGGAGATGCTGGCCAAGAATTTCTTCAAGGGTATCACCCTTACCGCTCCGGGCTTCTATGGCCCGCAGGGAAGAATGTTGCGTCTGGAACCGGCCACCCCTGACTTTATCGATCAGCTGACTATGTTTGAATACCAGGGTAAGCGCATCAGCAATTTCGAGATGGAAACTTCGGCACTCTATGGACTGGCCCGCCTGCTCGGGCACGAAGCCCTGACTATTTGTGTGGCCATTGCAAACCGCCAGACCGGTGCTTTCAGCAAAGCCTACCAAGGCCCGATCCTTAGCCTTTCACGTCACGTTCTGGACGGTCTTGCCGCCTTGCCTGCCTGAATACCAGAGTCCGGAATGAACGTTTTTGCTTCGGGGCCGAGCGGAAGAAAAAAATGAAATATCCATTATCTTTGCTTGGAAGAATTTGGGGAATATGTCCACCGGTTTTGATGAGAATAGAACGAAGGCCCACTCCTCACAGACGGAACTCCGCCTGGGTGAGTTGCACGCCCTGCTCAGCCTTGTCGATGAGCCGAATGACGAGAATTACATCCTGATCCGCGATAAGATTCTGAGTTATGGAGAGGCCGCCGTGCCGGAACTCGAAGCCCTGATCGATCGGCAATATAATGAAACTGTGTTGCAAAGAGTGATGGACCTGATCCAGAATATTCAGTACGATGCCGTTTATGCAGCCTTGAAGTTGTGGAACGAACAGGGAGCCGATGATTTGCTGCAAGGGTATTTGATTGTCAGCCGGTATCAGTACCCCAACCTGGATGATGTGGAGATCAGGGTTCGCCTGGATCAGCTCATCCGCGATGTTTGGCTCGAGATCAACAATGAGCTGACCGCACTGGAAAAAGTCAAGGTGATCAATCACGTCCTCTTTGATGTACACGGCTTTGCGGCGAGCAGGACAGAATCCCACACCCCACAGGATTTCTATCTTAACACCCTTCTGGACAGCAAAAAAGGCAGCCCTGTTTCACTGGGTATCCTGTATATGCTGGTGGCTCACCGGCTGGATATTCCTGTCTTCGGGGTGAATTTACCCAGGCACTTCATTCTGGCGTATATACAGGAAAACCCCCTAAGCAGGCGTCGTTTCCCCGGAGCGGATGAGGTGCTTTTCTATCTGAACCCCTTCAACCGGGGAACGGTTTTTACCCGCAATGAAATCGATCTTTTTATCCGGCATATCAAATTAAAACCCGATCCTGCTCATTACAGCCCCTGCACCCACCGGGATATTATCCGTCGTTTGCTCAATAATCTGGTATTCAGTTATGAACAAGCGAAAAAGCCCGGAAAAGCCGGGGATATCGGTCGTTTTCTCAGCTTGCTGGACTGAGCCGGGTAAAGTCAAATGCTGCCCTCGGCCGATTTTTTCACCCTTTTCCTTTCGTGTTCATCCAGGATGATCTTACGCAGGCGGATGGATTTCGGGGTCACTTCAATGTATTCATCCGGCCCGATGTATTCCATTGCCTCTTCCAGAGAAAACCTGATGGCGGGAATGATCATCGTTTTATCATCCGAGCCCGAAGCCCTGATATTGGTCAGCTTCTTGGTGCGGGTAACATTCACCACCAGGTCGTCCTGGCGGCTGTTTTCACCAATGACTTGTCCGGCATACACCTCATCATTCGGCTCGATGAAGAATTTCCCCCTGTCCTGCAATTTGTCTATCGAATAGGCGATGGCTGTTCCGGTTTCCAATGCCACGAGGGCTCCGTTTCTTCTACCCTGGATCTCACCCTTCCACGGCTCATAGGATTTGAAGCGATGGGCAATGACGGCTTCTCCTTCGGTAGCGGTAAGCAGCTGATTACTCAGTCCGATGATACCACGGGAAGGGATTTCCATCTCCAGGATCACCCTGTCGTTGCGAGGCTCAATGGTGACCACTTCACCCCGGCGGCGGGTAACGATTTCGATGACTTTACCCGAGAACTGCTCCGGAACGTGTACGGTGAGGGCTTCCAGTGGTTCGAGGAGTTGCCCGTCCACCTCTCTGGTCAGGACCTTCGGCTGTCCTATCTGAAACTCATAGCCTTCGCGGCGCATCGTTTCCACCAATATGGAGAGGTGGAGGATGCCGCGTCCGAATACAAGGAGTTTTTCCGGTGAATCGGTCTCTTTTACCCTCAGCGCCAGGTTTTTTTCTGTCTCCTTGAAAAGCCGGTCTCTTACGTGGCGCGACGTGACATATACCCCTTCCTTACCGAAAAAGGGTGAATTATTGACGGTAAAAAGCATACTCATCGTAGGCTCATCAATGTGAATGGCTTTTAAACCCTCCGGATTTTCTGCATCGGCAATGGTATCCCCGATATCAAAATGCTCAGGGCCAAGCACAGCCACAATCTCCCCGGAAGAAACCGGATGCTTCACTTTTTCCTTGCCCAGGCCTTCAAATACGTAAAGTTCCTTTACAATGCTCCGGGCAAGGGTTCCGTCTCTTTTGACCACAGATATGGGCTGCCCTGCCTGTATCTGGCCGCGTAGTATCCTGCCCACGGCAATGCGGCCGATGTAGGAGGAATAGTCCAGGGAACTGATCTGAAGTTGGAGGCTGCCCTCTTTCACCGACACGGGTGGGATCTCCTCCAGTATGGTATCCAGCAAATAACTTACATCCGTAGTCGGTGCTTGCCATTCAGGCCCCATCCAGCCTTCCTTGGAGGAGCCATAAACGGTAGCGAAACTCAATTGATCCTCGCTGGCATCCAGGGTGTACATCAATTCAAATACCGCTTCCTGAACCCCTTCCGGATCGCAGTTGGGTTTGTCCACCTTGTTGATCACCACAATGGGCTTCAGCCCCAGATCCAGGGCTTTCTGCAAAACAAAGCGGGTTTGGGGCATCGGTCCTTCAAAAGCATCCACCACCAGCAGGACACCATCCGCCATATTCAGCACACGCTCTACCTCTCCCCCGAAATCAGCGTGCCCCGGTGTATCAATGATGTTGATCTTAGAGTTTTTATACCTCACCGACACATTCTTCGCCAGGATGGTAATGCCCCGCTCCCGCTCCAGATCATTGGAGTCAAGGATCAGGTCTGCCACCTCCTGGTTTTCCCGGAAAAGCTTTACCTGATGTAGGATGCGATCGACCAGGGTGGTTTTGCCGTGATCTACGTGGGCTATAATAGCTATATTTCTGATTTCCTGCATTTTCTTCTTCTTATTCATCCCACTTATCGGGCGGGCAAAGGTAGGCTAATTTTAGAGATGCCGCGCTGTAGATATGCCTTTGCATAATATATTATATCGATAAATAAATATATGTAATATACTGTAATACAAATAATTATAGAGTAAATTATTTTGTGCTTCGCGGATATTGCTCTATCTTCCGCCCACTTTTTCAGCTGCCCAGGCCTGTTCTTTTCTGTAGACCATATTTATATTCTTTAACCAAGCTATTCAAACCGTGGAAAAAGAAACGCACGATTACAACATCAGTTTTTTCAAGCCGACCACTGAGTTGGCGAGGATCAACCGGAACCTGGCAATCAAGCTGCTGCTTATTTGGGCGGTGTCGGTATTTGGGTTTCATTTTTTATTACGCATCATCGAGGAGCCTACCCCTGAGCCGGCTTACATCGCTTATGAGGAGGTATGGCCGGCTATTCAAAGCGGGGAAGCTTCTTTGGAAGAAAAACGGGTTTTTCTGAATTCCTCGCTGAGTGTATTGGGGAAGTTGTTGATTTCTCCAACAGATCAGGCCAGGCTGGATGCGGTGGTCAGTCGACTCTTTTTCGAAATGCTTCCGGAGGAGATGCGGCCAGGTTTCATCCAAAAGCTCCGGCAATTTGAAGCCTCCCGGGCTGCCTTGACGAACCTGCAGGATGCAGAGTACAATACGTTAAAGGATGAGATTCGGGTAGTGGCTGCTGAGATTCTGGTGGTAGAAGAATATTCCTTGCAGGCAGAACTGATTCCTTTTGAACTTCTTTCTTCCGAGATGAAGCCATTCGAACCCGCCCTTACACAGGATGTGCCAGGCATTATGGCCAAATACCTTATTCACAATCAGTCTTTTCTTACCGACTGGAAGTTTCTTGGTTTTCCCTTTCATTACTTCTATACCGCTGTATTCCTGCTGGTACTTTTCATTGGCTTGTGCTGGTATTATTGCTTCCGGACGGACAGGGTGCACAAACGGCTTGGTATTGTTGAAATCTATGAACTTTAAAAAAGGCACAGAATGAAAAAGCAGATACTTTCCTTATTGTTCCTTGTTCCCCTGATGGCCTTTGGCAATTCTGCCACTCAACTGGAGGGAAGCTTTAAGCTTGGCCCGGCCATTATCCTGATCATCATCCTGGTTCTTTTTGTTTTGGTGGGTGTGGTATTTCGGGCGAAAGACACCACTGATTTTTATGCGGCAGGAAGGAAGATCAGTCGGGTAGGTTCCGGAATGGCCATTGCTTCCAACTGGATGAGTGCGGCCTCTTTTCTGGGGATGGCTGCCCTGATGTACGGCTTTGGGTACCACGGCCTGTCTTATGTGATTGGCTGGACCGGGGGCTATGTTTTGCTGCTCATCATTATGGCCGGTCAGATTCGGCGTTACGGCAAATACACCGCAGCGGATTTTATCGGCGACCGTTTTTACTCCAAACACTTACGCGTAGTGGGAGCCATTGTGGCCATCTTCATCTCCATAGCCTATTGCGTCGGGCAGTTTGGGGGCATCGGGTTGCTCTTTAAATGGGTGATGGGCATCGATTATGCCTATGCTGTGCTGATCGGAGGTTCTGTGGTACTCACCTATACCCTGATATCCGGGATGCTGGGTGTGACCAAGAATATGCAGATACAGTACATCATCATCATTGTTTCCTTTATGCTTCCGCTTTTCATCCTGACCTACAAGTTTGATTATTTCTGGCTACTGCCCCAGATTGGCTATGGAGCGGTTGTTTCTGATATCGTTTCGGGCATTCCGGCCAGTGAGTTGAAAATGCTGGTGAACGTTTACGGTCACGAATATGCACTGGCACCCAGTCCGGAATTTGCGATGCCCTGGGATCCGGCCACAGGTCAGACTTTTTTCCTGTTTATGGCTATTGCGTTTTCATTGATGATTGGCACGGCCGGTCTGCCTCACGTTATCCAGCGATTCTATGTTGTGCCGCGTTCCAGTGATGCTCGCTGGTCTGTGGTTTGGGGCTTGTTTTTCATTTGTGTGCTGTATTGGAGTGCTCCGGTATACTCTGCTTTCGGCGGGGTGATTTCGACCCATAAGGAGGTGGGGCTCTTAGCTAAAGACGCCATTGTGGTTTATACTGCGCAATTGGGGAACGTGAACCCGCTTATTGTAGGCTTTCTGGCTGCCGGAGGGGTTTCCGCTGCCTTCTCCACCGTGTCAGGATTGCTGGTAGCCGGGGCTTCTGCCTTTGCCCACGACATATACGTGAAGGTCATCCACCCCGAAAGTTCGCCAAAGCAGCAATTAAGAATTGCCCGCTATGGTACCGTTCTGATGGCTGCCATTGTAGCCCTGATCGCCCTGCTTGATCTCGCCCTGATCGGTCAGCTCGTAGCCATTGCGTTTTCACTGGCCGGATGCACCATCTTCCCCCTCTTCCTGCTGGGGATATGGTGGAGCGGCTCCAACCGGGCTGGTGCCAAGGCCGGACTGATCGCAGGTGGATTGGTATCTTTAGTGGCCCTGACTTATTTCATTGCTGCCACACAGGGCTTCGTCCTTCCCGGAAATGACTTTATTGCCTATTGGCTGGGTGCCTGGTACTTTGCCTGGTTTGGCGCACCCCTGGCCATTCTCGTGAATATTGTAGTATCCAAGATGACGAAGGAAACTCCACTGGAAATCAAGAAATTCCTCGTTGAAAAGGTCCATAGCTAGGTGTCTGAACCGCAAAAAAATGTGTTCAGAAGGGGCACGGTTCTGCTTGTCCTGGTGATGCTCGTCATTGTTGCCGCAGGCATTCTCATCGCTCATTTTCACTATGCGGCCATCAATGAGGCTGAGGATCCCCGCGTGCTTGAAGCCAAACTCCTGTACAAGGAATACAATCAGGCCATCCGGGACAACGATGCCGCTAAAGCGATGCTGACCCTCGATCGCATAGAGGCTGTCTATGCTGCGTGGCCCGACTATGCCCATTCATACGAGCTGGGGGTGGTCTATAATAACCGGGCTGCGATTTACCTCGGTCTTCTCCTGCATCCGGTTCAAGATACTGTTTCCCGCGACTCCCTGCTTGCGGAGGCTGCTTATTGGGCCGGCTTGAGCATACAGAACTATCAGGAATGGTTGGCGGATTTTTCAGACTCTACACCTGAAGCTCTGCTTCCGGAAACAGAGTCGTGGTACACCGGCCTGGATGATATGTATCCGGAGGTGGATGTCGCCCGGGTGATCCGGAAAAGGCTGGAGGATATCCAGCTGGCTCAGAAGGAGACCCCGCGCAGACTTTCCGTCGCGTATACCAACCTGGGCATTGTTCATCGTCACCAGGGCGACTATGATGCGGCCATTCAATGCTACCGGCAAGCCCTTGATTTGTGGGAAGCCAACCGCAATGCCGAAAACAATATCCGTATCTTGCTGGGTCAGCCCACTAAAGAAGTCAGCTTCATTGAAAAGCTTTTTCCGGCAGATAAAAACAAGTAATCTTATGAAGTCTTTTTTAAGCTCAAAAAGTGCATTATTTCTGATTTGTGCTCTTCTTTTGACTGCCGTTCCCCTGGCTCAGGATAAGGGAGAGGAAAAGATCCTTACAAGATGGTCTGGTTTTGTAAAAAATGATTTCTTTTTTGACAGCCGGCAAACCATCTCAGCCCGGGAAGGGCAATTTCTGCTTTTCCCTTCCGCCGTCTCTCCCGATCCGGATGGGGAAGACCTGAATGCCGCCCCTTCCTTCAATTTTTTGGCATTACAAAGCCGTCTTGCCTTTGATGTAAGCGGGCCGGAGAGGCTGGGTGCCGCCTTGTCGGCCAGGATCGAAGGCGACTTCTTCGCCCAGGCCAACGACAATATCAATTTATTCCGCCTGCGTCACGCCTACATTAAGATGCGTTGGCCTAAAGCTGAACTGCTTGCCGGGCAGTTCTGGATCCCGATGTTTATTCCTGGATGCTATCCCGGAACCGTCTCTTTCAACACCGGGACTCCCATCCAGCCTTTTGGCCGGAGTCCGCAGATCAGGCTGACCCGTTACCACGGCGACTTTGCCTGGGTGGGTATCCTTTCAGGCCAGCGCGATTTTGCCAGCCGGGGGCCGGAAGGGGTCAGCAGCGCTTACCTTCGTAATTCCGTGCTTCCGGAGGCCAGTCTGCAATGGCACCTTCAAAAAGAAAAACTGTATGCCGGCCTGGGAGGCAGTGTGAAAAAGATTATCCCGCAGTTGCGCAGCGGGAGCGGATATCGTACCAATGAGGGATTGTTGTCCTTCAATGCTATCGCTTTTCTGAAGATTACAAGCCCCTACCTGCTGATTAAAGCGGAGGGGGTATACGGACAAAACATACCAGATGTGCTCAGCATAGGCGGGTTCGGAGTTTCCGACAGCCTCGATCCGGTGAAAGGCCTGGTTGCCTACAGCCCGCTTTCCACCCTCTCAGCCTGGTTGGATGTCGAAAGCCGGGGGGCGCAATGGAAATTTGGTGTTTTCGCAGGCCATACTTCAAACCTGGGCGCATCGGAGGAGATTATTGGGCCTGTTTATGGGCTGGCTACGAATATTCGCAGCCTCTACCGGATTTCTCCCAGGATGGTGTACCAGGTTTCACCCTTGCGCCTGGCGCTGGAACTTGAATATACCGAAGCATCCTATGGTGCAAGCTTCGACAAGAAAGCAAAGCCGGAGGATCTGACCTCCGCCGCGAATCTGCGCGTGCTGCTGGCGATGTATTATTTCTTCTGAAAAGGATCAGAGGCTCTTTAATTCCGACAGGATCTTCTGCAGGCTGTCTTTGGCATCCCCAAAGAGCATCCGTGTTTTGTCGTGGAAAAAAAGCTGGTTTTCAATGGCGGCATAACCTTTGCCCATTCCGCGTTTCATCACAATGATATTTTTGGCCTCCCGCGCCTTCACTATGGGCATTCCAAAAATGGGACTGGAGGGGTCATCTTCTGCTGCCGGGTTTACCACATCATTGGCACCAATCACAATGACTACATCCGTATTGGGCATATCCGGGTTGGCTTCTTCCGACTCAAGCATCTTCTCATAAGGCACATCCGCTTCTGCCAGCAGTACATTCATATGCCCGGGCATTCTGCCGGCTACCGGATGGATGGCATAGCGCACGCTCACGCCTTTTTCCTCCAGCACGGTATCCACTTCGTGGCAGAGATGCTGGGCCTGGGCCACAGCGAGTCCGTATCCGGGCACAATCAGCACTTTGCGGCTGTAAGCCATCAGCACTGCAGTATCGCTGATGCTGATCTCTTTGATGTTCCCCCCCTCTGCTCGCCCTGAGGCTGCGCCTCCTCCCCCGAAAGCTCCGACGATGACATTCAGCAGTGAACGGTTCATTGCGTTGCACATCAGCACAGTCAGGATGGTTCCGGCTGAACCTACCAGGATACCCCCGGTAAGCATTGCCTGGTTATCATAAAGAAAACCGCCCATTGCGGCCGCTATGCCGGTGAAAGAATTCAACAGGGAGATCACTACGGGCATATCTGCTCCCCCGATGGGCATTACAAAAGAAACGCCATACACCAGGGCTATCGCGAAAAAGACATAAAGCATTACAATCATTGCAGCAGGATCGACCGTGCCCTGACTCATCATATACACCACAAAAACCCCCAGGACCAGCAGGAAGGCAATATTAATATAACGCATCAGCGGACTGCGGATATCTCCGATGCGGCCGTCAAGCTTTCCAAAAGCCACCATTGAACCGGCAAAAGATACACTCCCGATTAGCAGTCCGAGCAAAATAACCAGCATCATTCCACTTCCCATATTTACCGGATCGCCCAGGCGGGTCAGGTGCTGGAATTCGATCAGGGAGATCAGGGCGGCCGCTGCCCCTCCCATCCCGTTGAAAAGGGATACGAGCTGAGGCATTGCAGTCATTTTGACTTTCATCGCGATCAGCCAGCCAAGTATGCTTCCCAGGGCAATAGCCACCAGGATATAGGCGATATTCCCGATCGGTTCACCATCCATTTTATGGAAAAGCAGGGTGGCCAATATGGCCAGGCCCATCCCCACGGCAGCCCAGACGTTGCCTTTGCGCGCGGTATCCGGGTGGCTCAGCATCCGGAGGCCCACAATAAACAGAACGGAGGCGAAAAGATAAGCGATTTCCAGGATCGAGGAAGCCAGAGTGAATCTGATGGTTTCGATATGTGTGATGATCTGATTCATAGCGCCCTCCCTATTCTTTTGTTTTCTTCCTGAACAGTTCCAGCATCCGGTCGGTGACCACAAAACCACCTACCACATTCAGGGTTCCCATCAACACGGCCAGGAAACCCAGTATCATTGAAAGGCGGTCTTCCGCGTGCCCCATTACGATGATGGCACCGATGATCACCACCCCGTGGATGGCATTGGCCCCTGACATCAAGGGGGTATGCAGGATAGCCGGAACATTGGAGATTACCTCCACGCCCAGAAAGATGGAGAGGATTACGATGAAGATCGCTTCCCGGTGAATAAAATAGAATTCCAGTATGTTTTCCATAATGTGTCTTTTTTTCGAAGCTTAATTCTGAATGGCAGCTTTCAGCCTTTCGTTCATTATTTCACCCTGATGCACCGTACAGCTGCCTTGCAGAATCTCATCCCCGAAATTCAGTTGCAGCTTCCCTTCTTGATCGATGAGGAGTTGGAGGAAGTGGATGAGGTTGTTGCCATACATTTTGCTGGCATCCGAAGGCATATCCGAGGGGTAGTTTGATTTTCCGATGATGCGGACCTGATTATGAATTACGGTTTCGTTGTCGCGCGTCAGCTCACAATTGCCCCCACTCCCGGCTGCCAGGTCGATGATGACAGAAGCCGGATGCATCGCTTCCACGGTTTCTTTGCGAATCAGGAGCGGCGCTTTACGCCCCGGAATCTGCGCTGTAGTGATAATCAGATCGGATAATATTGCTCTGTCGTGAATAGCTTGTGCCTGACGCTTTTTAAAGTCTTCTTCCTGTTCGATGGCATAACCCCCGGCGCTCACGTCTTCCGCTGCTCCTTCCACTTCCACGAATTTGGCCCCCAGGCTCTCAACCTGCTCCCGGGTGGCAGCACGCACATCAAAGACGTGGACAATGGCCCCAAGCCTTTTCGCCGTGGCGATGGCCTGCAGCCCGGCAACCCCTGCCCCGAGGATCAACACGCGTGCAGGCTTGATCGTGCCGGCAGCGGTCATCAGCATCGGAAAGAAGTAGGGCAGGTTATGGGCTGCGTCAAGCACTGCTTTGTAGCCCGAAACGGTAGCCATTGAAGAGAGCACATCCATAGATTGGGCACGGCTTATGCGGGGAATGGAGTCGAGGCTGAACACCGTCAGCTTTTTGGTCCTCAACTTTTCAACCAGAGCCGTATTCACCAACGGATTGAACAATCCGATCAAAACCTGCCCCTCTCGCATCAGTTCAATATCCGCCTCTGCCGGCGGGTGAATCATCAGCAGTATATCAGAGCCCTGGATGACCTGCTCGCGACTGCCCAGATGCACTCCAAGATCGGAGTAAGCCTTGTCGCGCGCCCGCGCGTTGACACCGGCACCGTTTTCTATCAGAATGCTGACATTTAGTTTTATGAGGTTAGCAGCACCTTCCGGAAGCATTGCCACGCGATGCTCGCCTTCCGGCTCTTTGAGTATCCCTATAGTCATAGCAGATGAATTGTATGCGTCGACAAAATTACAATAAATAGACAAAACAATATATGTAATTGTAATCAGATCGATAATCAGGTGCGCGTCGGAAGGACACGAGAGAGCGAAATGCTCAGCTTTTTGAGGCCAGGGGAAGGATGAGCATCAGGCCGTCTCGGAGGGGGAGTAAGAAGTGATGGCAGCTTTGATCCTGATGGACATATTCATTGAATGCCCGGATGGCGAGGGTGTCCGGATCATTCTGATCCGGATCGGCGGCCTTTCCGCTCCAAAGGACGTTGTCGGCCAGGATCAGGCCGCCCGCATTCATTCGTGGCAGTACCTTCTTATAATAGTCGATGTATTCCTTTTTCTCTCCATCAATAAAGACCAGATCAAAGGATCCGTGGATATGGGATATGCCTTCCAGGGCATCCTCGGTATGCAGTTCAATCTGATCTCCCATACCGTGGCCATCCAGGTGACGATGTATCATTGGTACCAGTTCAGGATTGCGTTCAAAGGTGTGTAGTTTTCCACCCGGGGCCAGCCCTTCTGCCAGGCAAAGGCTGCCGTATCCGGTGAAAGTACCGATCTCTACAATGATCTTTGGCTGCAACAGGAGGCTGAGCACGCGCAAAAACCCACCCAGTTCAGGGCCGCTGAGCATATTGGGATAGGATGTCTTTAGCCAGGTTTCCCGATGAATATGCTTCATCTGAGGTGTTTCAGGCATACTAAAGGCAAGGACGTAATCCAGGACAGGGTTTCCTGTGCTCATCTTTGCGGGGTCTTAAAAACGAGAGAACTCATCTGTTCGGGGGAGCAGATTTCATTGGCCACTTCCAGAATACTGGATGCATCTACGGCATCTATTTCCCGGTAAATCTCTTCCAGGGGCAGGATATGGTTTTTCAGCAGCAGGCTTTTTCCCATCGAGAGCAGCAGATTCAGCTTTGATTCAGAGGCAATGGCAACCTGGCCTTTCAATTGTTGCCTTGCCCGCTGCAATTGCAAGGTTCCGAGCTTTTGATTGCGCAGCAGGCTGCATTCCTTCAGCGCCAGTTGGATTACCTTTTCAACGGAATCTCTGTCGGTGCCCAGATACATCTCAAATACCCCTGTATCCGAATAGGGGTGGTAGGATGATTCTGTATGGTAGGCCAGGCCCGATTTTTCACGGATACTCAGGTTTAGGCGGGAATTCATCCCCGGCCCTCCCAGCAGGTTGCTAAGCAGGGTAAGGGACCATTGCCCCCGATGCCCCAGGGGGTAAGCCCGGCTTCCCAGTATGCAATGCGATTGGTAACCTTGCCGCTCTATGCTTTTTTGACTGGGTACGTAGCCATTTACTCCAAGCCGCGGTCGTTCAGCATTTCCCCAGGGAATCTCTCCGAAATGTTTTGACACTATTCTTTTCACCCGGCTGAAGGGGGCGGGCCCCATTGTGCATATTACCGTGCCCTCATTGCGGTAATTGCGCCGGATGAAGGCCAGGACTGCTTCTTTGCCAAAATGACGCAGACTCTCCCTGCTGCCCAGAATATGCCGTCCCAGCGGATGGCCATCGAAGAGCTGCATCTCAAAGTCATCAAAAATCTGCTCAAACGGGGTATCCAGGTAAGCGTTGATCTCATCCTGAATGATCTCTTTTTCCCGGATGATCTCTTTGTCGGGAAAGGTGGAATGGAATAGAATATCGGCGAACAGATCCAGGGACCTTTCCAGATGTTCAGGAAGAAAAGAGGCATAAATGCAGGTTTCTTCCTTGCTGGTATAGGCATTCAGGTCGCCCCCTACATTCTCAAGCCTGCTCAGGATATGGTATGCCCGGCGTTTCCGGGTGCCTTTGAAGAGGATGTGCTCAATGAAATGGGCCAGTCCGCTTTCCTCTTCCCCTTCATCGCGGGATCCGGTATTTAAAAATACCGCACAATGCGCGACGGCTGAGGGGCTGGGAGAGTGAACCAGCCGCAAACCATTTGGCAGGGTAATCTGCTGTATTTCCATTTTTAAGGCTTCACGGCTTTAAATACTCCGGGATATGCCGCATCAAAATACACCCAGAACATCGGCATATAACCTCGAAGATGCCCTTCGGGGCTATAGCTTTCGAGCATCGGGCACAGGCCTATGACTTTTTTCTCAATTCTCAGGCTGGCCGGATCAATATACCATTCTTCCAGAAAGCGGATGCGGCTGATGTCGTTGATGTTAAGTGTTTTCGTCAGGACGGTATCGTATAATTCATAAGGCGGCTCCGGCCTTTGTATGGTAATGGTATCTGCACGGTTTCCCATTGCCCTGATTTGTTCGGGCCGCATTTCATTGTGGAAAACATCCCAGGTGCGAACTTTTCCTTCGTAGGCCGACTCAAGAATTTGGCGCAACAGGCTTTCCCGCTGCGCTCCTTCCAGATTCTGAACCCACCAGTCCATATCGACATCCGGACTCTTGATATCCACATCGTATTGAATGCGCCGGGTAATTTCTTTTCCCGACTGACTGTGTTGTTGACAGGAAAGGAGAAACAGGCTGAAAAGAATGATCATCAATGTTAGGCTGCGCATAAGCGATGGTTTGTGTTTTTGCAAAGGTAAGCAAGGCTGGTTTCAATGCAGGCAAAGGCTAAGGGAAAAGGACAAGGGTTGGGGCATTAAACGTATCTTTGACCAACACTATCTGTTATGAGAACCAAGGATGAAATTGTGGCCAATTGGTTGCCGCGCTACACCGGTACGCAGCTGAATGACTTCGGGGAGTATATTCTGCTGACCAATTTTTCGGATTACCTGGATGCTTTTGCCCGCAGCAACAATGTGGGTATACGGGGTGCAGGCCGGGCGATGCCTTCGGCCACCTCAGGGAAGATCACGATGATCAATTTCGGGATGGGCAGTGCCAATGCAGCAACCATAATGGATCTGCTTACGGCCATCCATCCCAAAGCCGTCCTTTTCCTTGGAAAATGCGGCGGCCTGAAGAAGGTGACCGAGGTGGGCGACCTGATCCTGCCCATTGCTGCCATAAGGGGTGAGGGAACCTCCAAAGATTACTTCCCCCCTGAAGTGCCGGCCCTGCCTGCCTTTAATCTTCAAAAAGCCATCTCTACCACCATCCGCGATTTTGGCCTCGATTACTGGACCGGAACAGTCTATACCACCAACCGCAGGGTGTGGGAGCACGACGATGAGTTCAAACAATACCTGATGGAGATCCGCTCTATTGCCATTGATCTTGAAACGGCCACCCTTTTCAGTGTCGGCTTTTTCAATGGTATCCCCACCGGGGCATTGCTGCTGGTATCGGACCAGCCGATGATCTCCAGCGGGGTGAAAACAGAGGAGAGCGATAAACGGGTCACCGAGCACTTTGCGGCCACCCACCTGAAGATTGGCATCGAAAGCCTCAATCAACTCATCAATCACGGCCTGACCGTCAAGCATTTGCGGTTCTGAAATGCTTAAGGAAGTATACAAATACAAGCGCAAAAAAGCCGGATGATGAAAACGGAAGAGATAAAACAACTGTTTCAGGAATTTGAAGCTGCGGCTATAGATTTTGAAGGTGTTGAGTGCTGGAGCGCACGGGAATTACAGAAACTACTCGGATACAGTAAGTGGGAGAATTTTGAAAAGGTAATTGCTAAAGCAAAAGATGCTTGCCTGAATGCCGGTGAGAATGTTTTCGACCATTTTCCTGACGTCAGGAAAATGGTTCGTATTGGTTCCGGTGCAGAGAAGGAAATTGATGATGTTCTTCTCACACGTTACGCCTGTTACCTGATTGCCCAGAATGGAGACAGCCGTAAAGAAGAAATTGCATTTGCCCAAAATTACTTTGCTGTTCAAACACGAAGGGCAGAAGTAGTTGAAAAAAGATTGTTGGAATTTGAACGAGTTAAAGCCCGTGAAAAGTTGAGTCAGACAGAAAAGCAGCTTTCAGGGATACTGTATGAAAGGGGGGTTGATTCGAAGGGATTTGCCATTATTCGCTCCAAAGGTGACCAGGCCTTATTCCGGCTGAATACTTTGATGCTGAAACGAAAGATGGAAGTACCCCAGAACAGGCCGGTGGCCGACTTTCTGCCCACCATCACTATCAAAGCCAAGGACCTGGCGGCAGAAATGACAGGACTGAATGTGCAGAGCAAAGATATGAAAGGGCAAAATGCCATAGAAAAAGAGCACGTGGACAATAATACGGCTGTGCGCAATATGCTGACCCAAAGAGGCATTGTACCCGAAAACCTGCCGGCTGCTGAAGATGTAAAAAAGCTGGAAAGAAAGCTGAATGCAGACGAAAAGAAATTGCTGAAAAACAAAGGGAAAAAGAAGTAATAATGGAAGGAACTCTTTAATCCAATGCTGCAATATTAAGACTTATGCTTTATGCGATTCGAAGAAATCATTGCTGATCTTAGAAAGAAAATCTATCACCCGGTCTATTTCCTGATGGGGGAGGAGCCCTATTACCTGGATCAGATCAGCAATTATATCGAAGAAAATGTTTTGAATGAGGCCGAAAAAGGCTTCAACCAGACCGTGGTTTACGGCCGCGATACCAGTTTGGCCGAGTTGGTGGGAATGGCACGCCGCTTCCCGATGATGGCCAATTATCAGGTCATCATTGTCAAGGAGGCCCAGGACCTCTTCCGCAAAAATGAGCTGGAGAAGATCAATCAGGTGATCAAGGCAAAGGAAGCCCTGGATGCCCCCAAAGCAAAGCGATGGGTGGAGGCCATTCGCGAACACCGCTTGCAATCTGTGGCACAGGCAATGAAGGTGCCCGACTTATGCAAGCCTTCCGACAAGAAAGTCCTGGAGGAAGTGTTTGCCCACCTTGCTCTCTTAAACAGTGAAAGTGGCAAGGCTTATGCCGGCCTGATCCAGTTGCTGGATCAGCCGATGAAAAGCAGCATCCTGGTCTTCAATTATAAATACCAGAAACTGGATAAGCGGAAAGCTTTTGCAAAGAAACTCGACAAAGCCGGTGTGCTTTTTGAATCCGCCCGTTTATACGACAATAAGATTCCGGACTGGATCGTGGGATGGCTCCAGAAAAAGGGATACAGCATTGATATTCCGGCGGCGGCCCTGTTGGCCGAGTACCTCGGCACTGATCTGAGCCGTGTAGCCAACGAGCTCGGCAAGCTGATTATCAATCTGCCGGCGGGCACCAGAGTGAATGCGACCCATATCGAGGAAAACATAGGCATCAGCAAAGAGTATAATATTTTTGAGTTGCAGAAGGCCCTGGGAGCCAGAGACCGGGTCAAAGCCCTGAGAATTGTCAATTACTTTGCAGCCAATGAGAAAGAGAATCCGGTGGTGAAGACCATTTTTATTCTGCATTCCTATTTTTCGAAGCTTTTGTTGTATCACAGCCTCAAAGACCGCAGTCAGAACAATGTGGCCGCCGCCCTGGGGGTGAATCCTTTCTTTGTAAAGGATTATCAGCAGGCCGCGTCTGGATATCCTTCGGGGCGCCTGCAGCACATCCTGGGTTTGCTGTATGCTTATGATCTGAAAGCCAAGGGGGTGAATAATATTTCAGCCGGAGACGGGGAGTTGACCCGCGAGTTGGTTTTTCGTATTCTTTGATCATCAGGCAGAATCAGGGTGCGGCGAGTACGTCCTGTCCCTGAGTCCCGCTGTATATTCCTTCGATCAGGCCGCCATAATGATCCTGCAATTCTCTGCGCCGGAGTTTCAGGGTGGGGGATAGAGCCCCGTTTTCCACATCCCAGGTATCGGCGATCAGGGCAAATCGTTTTATCCTTTCAGGATGATCCAGGGCTTCATTTTTGATAGCCATTTCTCTTTGAAAGCGGGCAATCACGGCAGGGATGAGGATGCATCTTTCCGGCGATTCCCAGGAGATGCCTTTCACTGTGCACCAGCCTTCCAGGTATACAAAGTTAGGGCGCACAATGGCGGCCGGGAAGTTTCTTCCTTCTCCGATAACCAGGATATTTTCAATAAAATCGGATGCCCTGAATTGGTTCTCCAGCACCTGCGGGGCGATGTATTTCCCTCCCGAGGTTTTGAATATTTCCTTCTTCCGGTCGGTAATACGCAGAAATCCATCCTGATCAAGGCTACCGATATCTCCGGTATGGAACCAACCTTCTGCATCAATCACTTCAGCGGTTCGTTGTGGCCTGTTCAGGTATCCAAGCATTACATTGGGACCCCTGACGAGGATCTCTCCATCGGGGGCTGTTATGACTTCCACATCCTCTATTACAGGGCCTACGGTTCCAAAGCGAACTCCATTCTTCTGAAAAGTTCCTACCGCTACTACCGGACTGGTTTCTGTCAAACCATATCCATCCATCACTCTGATGCCGGCCGCCCAATAGATGCGGACAAGCTTTTCGTTCAGGCTGGCACCCCCTGAGACAATGACTTTGAGCTGCCCGCCAAAGGCCTGGCGCCATTTTCTGAGCACCAGCAGCCGGGCAAGATACAGCCTGATCCGGTACCTGTTTCCCCTGGCAGCGTCCTGTTCATATTGCGAAGCCTGTCTGAGGGCGTAAAGGAACAATGCCCTTGCAGGCCCTTTCAGATAGCGCCCCCGCAAGAGGAAACGGGCGTATGATTTTTCCAGGATACGAGGGACAGCGCACAGCATATCCGGCTTCACTTCCGCAAAGGCGGCAGGCAAGGCCTCCAGGCTGGGTACATAATACACTTCAATGCCAAGATACTGATAGAAATAGTTTATGATGCGTTCGTAAACGTGGCATAAGGGCAGGAAAGACAAGGCTTTCCTGATTCTCTTTCGATAGTAGGGTGCGGCTTCAAGAAGGCGGGAAACCGTCAGGAAATTGCTGACCAGATTGTGGTGGCTCAGCATTACCCCTTTGGGTTTACCGGTAGTCCCTGAGGTATAGATAACCGTGGCCAGGTCTTGGGCGCGTATGGCTTCCTTTCTCAGCTGCAACTCCCTCCTGGCTGACGGATCAACTTCAAAAAATCCTTCCCAGCTGTTTTTGCCCTCTTCTTTGGTGATAAAAACTGCGCGGAGGTTCGGACAGAGGGGGGCTATACTTTGTATATGCCTGAAGGTTTCCTGCTCAGAGACGAAGGCAATCACAATACCTGCATCGCGGAAAATATAGGTGAAATTCGCCTGGCTGATGGTGGGGTATATTGGTACCTGAATGGCACCGCATTGCAATAGGGCCATATCCAGGAGATTCCATTCCGGCCCGTTTTTCAGGATTGTCGCCACCCTGTCGCCGGACTTGATTCCCCAACGGATCAGCCCCTGGCTGAGCTGAGTGGCTTTGCGCTCATACTCCACCCCCAGCAGATGCTTCCAGCTTCCTTCGCTTTTCCAGGAAAACACAGGCACGGATGCCCGTTCCGCCCCGGCCTCATAGGTCTTGAGCAGATCGAAAACACGATGAATTGCTATGCCATCCCGTTTTTTCAATCCGCAATGTTAAAAATCCTTCGGATCAGCGAATCGTACTTTTTGCAGATGAATTCACGGCGGTTTTTCAGCGATCCGGTAAGCTCTCCGGTATCGATGGACCATTCGTGATCGATGAGTTCAAACTTGCGCACCTTCTCTGTGTCTCCGAAAAAAGCGTTATAGATATCTACTTCTTTCTGAAAACGCTTCCGGATCCGGCTTTCTTTAACCATTTCCGCGTCAGTGGAATAGGGGATGCCCTTGATCTGACACCAGGAACGCAGATGGTAGAAACTGGGCACAATGAGGGCTGCGGCAAACTTCTGGTTTTCTCCGATCACCAGGATATTGTCGATGAATGGAGACTCTTTAAATCGGTTCTCGATCAGGGCCGGGCTGATGTACTTTCCGAAGGAGGTTTTGAATATTTCTTTCTTTCTTCCGGTGATTCTCAGGAACCCACCCTCTTCCATTTTACCGATATCTCCGGTATGAAACCAGCCGTCTGCATCGATGGCTTCAGTGGTGAGTTCCGGCTCTTTATAATAGCCCAGCATCACGCTTGGGCCTTTTACCAGGATTTCTCCGTCTTCGGCGATCTTCACGCTGACATTGTCCACAGGCGGCCCTACGGTGCCGAAAGCCCAGGCTCCGGGGCGGAAATTATTCACCGAGATGACCGGGGAGGTTTCGGTCAGTCCATAACCCTCCAGCACTGGGATGCCGGCTGCGGTGAAAACCCTGGCCAGCCTTTCCTGCAAGGCAGCCCCACCCGAAACGATGACCCGGAAGTTGCCCCCCAGGGCCTGCTGCCATTTGCTGAAAACAAGCTTGCGTGCGACCTTCATTTTTATCTCGTACCACCAGCCATTGGCCCCCTTCAGCTCATAGCGCAAGCCCAGCTTGAGCGCCCAGAAAAAGATGCCTTTTTTGATCCCTTTCAGTCTTCTGCCGGTACCGGTAATTTTATCATAAAACTTTTCCAGAAGGCGGGGTACCGTAGTGAGGATATGGGGCTTGATTTCCTTTAGATTGTCGCCGATGGTGGCGATGCTTTCCGCGTAATAAATGGAAATGCCTTTGTATTGCAACAGATAGGTGAGCATTCGCTCGTAAATATGGCAAAGCGGGAGGTAGCTCAGTGCCCTTCCTTCGTGGCCGACCGGCGGGACGTGTTCAAGGGTGAATACATTGCTCAGGATATTCTGGTGTGAGAGCATTACCCCTTTCGGATTGCCTGTGGTGCCGGATGTATAAATCAGCGTCACCAGGTCTTCCCCCCGGACGGAGGACATCCTTTCTTCCAGCTTATCTTTCTGGTCCATCGCTTCCCCCATCTCCTCCATCGCCCGGATATGCTCTACCCCCTCCACCGGGTCAAAACTGTACACCTTTTTCAAATGCTCCAGCTCCGGCAGAATGGGAGCAATCTTCCGGTACAAATCGTCGGACGAGACCACCACCAGTTTGATGTCGGCGTGCTTCAGGATATAGCGGTAATCGGCCTCACTGATGGTTGGATAGACCGGAACGTGGATGGCGCCTGCTTTCTGGATGGCTATATCCAGAAAATTCCATTCCGGCCGGTTGTTGCTGATGGATGCCACTTTGTCGCCCTTTTCAATGCCCAATGCAAGCAGGCCCCGGGCAAGCAGGTCAGAACGATGAAGGTAATCTTCGATGGAATACTTTTTCCAAACTCCGTTTTCCTTTCCTGCCAGCAGGTCTTCCTTGATGGGATAGGATTCCCGGATAAAGGGCAGAATGTCAAAAAGCCGTTCAATTTTTGTCATATCGGGGAAGGATTGCTTACTTCTTGGGGTTGAAAATTGGGTCGATCAGATGGGCATATTGGTGCTGCACGAGCTTTCTTTTCAGCTTGAGGGTAGGGGTCAGCTCACCACTTTCCACACTCCAGACCTGCTCGAGCAATTCGAACTTTCTGATCTGCTCGGCGCTGCTGAGTTCTTTATTGAAACCCTCGATTTCTTTCAGGTAGCGCTTTTTAATGCGGGGAAGCTGAATCATTTCAGCATTGTGCGTGTAGGTAATTCCTTTGATGCGGCACCAGGACTTAAGATGGGCAAAGTCGGGAACGATGATGGCCGCGGCAAAGCGTTGGTTTTCCCCGACTACCATCGCATTGTCGATGAAAGGCGAAGATTTGAGTTTGTTTTCGATGAGTTCAGGGGCGATGTATTTTCCCAGCGAAGATTTGAAAATTTCTTTTTTTCTGCCGGTGATCCTGAGTTGCCCTTCTTTTTCAAACTTTCCCACATCTCCTGTATGGAACCAGCCATCCGGGTCGATCACGCTGGCCGTCATTTCCGGATCCTTGTAATAGCCTATCATCACGTTGGGCCCGCGGGCCAGGATCTCACCATCTCCGGCAATCTTTACTTCCACTCCCCGCAAAGGCGGTCCCACCGTTCCTGCTTTGATGCCATTGGGCAGAGTGCTGGTCACCGCAATGACGGGTGATGTTTCGGTGAGTCCATAGCCTTCATAAATGGGTAAACCGGCTGCCCTGAAGACTTTCACCAGGTGGGGTTGGAGGGCTGCACTGCCGGATACGATGATTTTGAAATTGCCTCCCAGGGCTTCTCTCCATTTGGAAAAGACCAGCTTGTCGGCCACATTATGCTGAATCCGGTAGTGCCAGGGATTCTTTCCGTTCTCGTTGTAATGGGTAGCCAGATAGACGGCCCAGCCAAAGATGCTGCGTTTAATCCCTTTCAGATTGCGTCCTTTGTTCAGGATCCGGTCATAGACTTTCTCGAGGAAACGGGGTACCGCTGACATCATATCCGGCTTCACTTCCCGCACATTATCTCCCACCGTGGCAAGGTTCTCGGCGTAATAGATTGAAATGCCGAGGTAGTGATAGAGATAGACCAGCATTCTCTCATAGACGTGGCACAGGGGCAGAAAGCTCAGGGCTTTTCCTTCTTCTCCGAAGGTAGGGATATAGCTGACACCGATAAAGTTGGATATCAGGTTGCCGTGACTCAGCATCACGCCTTTGGGGTTGCCTGTGGTGCCGCTGGTATAGACGATGGTGGCGACATCCTTGCTTTTTACGGCAGCCATACGTTTTACCAGTTCCTCACGGGCGGGATGCGTTTCGCCCATCCGGAGCAGGGCCTCCAAGTGATCTACCCCCTCGGTGGGATCAATGGTAAAAGTATGCTTCAGGCTGAGGATATCGGCCAGCAGGGGTTCGATCTTCTTGTAGAGATCCGGCCCGGAAACAATGAGTATGGCTGCTTCGGAATGCCGCAGGATGTAGTCGTAGTCGTTCAGGGTGATGGTCGGGTAGATGGGCACGTGCACTGCACCTGCCATTTGTATGCCCATATCCAGGAAGTTCCATTCCGGCCGGTTGGGACTGATGGTAGCCACATTATCGCCCGGTTTGACTCCCAGATGGATCAGCGCGAAGCTGATCTGTTCAGCAATGCGGCGGTAGGTTTTGATGTCGTACTTTTTCCACTCTCCCTGAACCTTTCCTGCCAGCACATCCTCTTTGGGTATGAAGGAGGCCTCGTAACGGGGCAAGAGGTCAAAAATCCTTTTGACTTCCATTTTTTGCAGTTTTGTTGTCCCAACCCACCCTGAAAGGAGGCGAATATATAAAAAAAAGCAAAGGCCTCAAATCCCTGAGCGGGAAGAATGGCTTCAGGCCTTTCCGGGTTCGCTTTCTTTGTGCCACACCAGTGCAGCGGCCTGGGCAGTGGGCATAATAAGCATATCGTTGATATTGACGTGAGGTGGTTGTTGGGTGATAAACCAGGCGGCTTCTGCGATGTCTTCCGCTCGCAGGGGCTGATATCCCTGATAGACTTTCCCGGCTTTTTCCGCATCTCCTTTGAAGCGGACCAGGGAAAACTCGGTTTCCACCGCTCCGGGTGCAATTTGACTGACCCGGATTCCCTGAGGGAGAAGATCCATTCGCATTCCTTTGGTCAGGGCATCTACGGCGTGTTTGGTAGCAGAATAGACTACTCCGTTGGGATATACCTCCCTGCCGGCAATGGAACCAATGTTAACAATGTGACCGTGGCCCTGTGCAACCATCCGGGGAGCCAGAATGCGGCTGATGTAGAGCAGTCCTTTGATATTGGTATCGATCATTCTTTCCCAGTCATCCCAATCCCCTTCGTGAAGGGGATTCAGGCCTACGGCCAGGCCGGCATTGTTGATGAGGATGTCTATCTCCGCCCATTCCTCAGGAAGGTTTTCAAGCATAGCCTGGCAGCTTTCTCTGTCTCTAACATCAAAACAAAGAGTGAGGATGTCGCAGGTGTATTCCTGCTGTAGCGCTTCGGACAGGGCTTCAAGCCTGTCTTCCCTGCGAGCGGTCAGGATGAGGCGAAAGCCTTGCTGCGCAAATCGTCTGGCACAGGCTTCTCCAATGCCACTGCTGGCACCGGTAATCATTATAATGCTTGCTTCTTTCATTTGGGATGTTTTTCTATCCAGTTTTTTGCATTCACAAAAGCCTGCAGCCAGGGACTGATCTCGTCCCCATTTCTGTCTTCCGGGTAGTAGGCCCATTGCCAGGGCAGGAAAGCCCTTTCCAGGTGGGGCATAATGGCCAGATGCCTGCCATCGGCAGAGGCCAGGGCAGCCGCCTGGAAATCGGAGCCGTTGGGGTTGCCGGGGTAGGCCCGGTGGGTGTACTTAACAGGGATATGGTAATCTGTTTCTTTTCCGGGCAACACAAAGCGGCCTTCGCCGTGGGCTACCCATATACCCAGTCGACTTCCGCTGAGGTTCCCAAGCATTACACTCTCGTTCTCCAGGATGTCCACGCTCAGAAAGGCCGATTCGAATTTTCTGCTGAGATTGTGCTGCATTTTCGGAAAAACGCCGCTGGAAGAGGGAATAAGATCCAGGGCCATCATCAGCTGGCATCCGTTGCACACCCCCAGGCTGAGGGTGTCTTTCCGGGCATAAAAGAGTTCCAGTGCTGCTTTGGCTCTGGGATTAAAGAGGAATGCTCCGGCCCAGCCGCGGGCCGAACCCAAAACGTCGGAATTGCTGAATCCACCGACAAAAACGATGAAGTGTATATCACTCAGGTCTTCTCTGCCACTGATCAGGTCTGTCATATGAATGTCCTTGACGTCCATCCCCGACAGGTGCATAGCCCAGGCCATCTCGCGGTCTCCGTTGACGCCTTTTTCACGGATAATGGCTGCTTTTACTCCGGTTTTTTCCTTACGGTGGAAGTCAAGCCCGGCATCCCGCACTTTGCCGCTGAAATCCTCAGGGAAACGAAACTGCAATGCCTGTTCCGGAATATGCTCGAAGCGTTCTTTTGCCAGCACGGAGCCACATTGCTTGCGGTCGAGCAGGTAGCTGGTATGCATCCATTGCCGGCGCAGGATAGCGATTTCCCATTCCTTTTCCCACTGATGATGTTTCCAATGAAGGCGCCCGTGTGTTTGGGTGTGGCCGATGATACAGCCTTCCACCTCCATTTCTTCGAGTAGATCGAGGACTTTGGATGCCTGGGATGTTTGCATCACCACAGCCGGTCTTTCAGCAAAGAGGGTGGAGATGACATCCTGTGATTCCCAGTGAGAGGTATCTGTTTCGAGTCCGATTAAGGGATGGGCAAAAGCCATTTCCAGCAGGCAGGTAATGAGGCCTCCAGCCGACACATCGTGTCCGGCCAGCACCTGTCCCTGAGCAAGGAGTTCCTGCACGGCTGCAAATGCTTTTTTGAAGTATTCCGGATCGGGGATATCTGCGGTTTGCGTTCCTGGAAGCCCGTAGCTCTGGGATAGGGCCGTGCCTCCCCTCACCGGGGGGGAGAGGGTGAAGGGGATGTATACGAGGCTGCTGCCCGGGACGTCTTTCAGGTTGACAGTAACAGTGTGCCTTACAGCCTTGGTTTCCGACATAGCAGAGATGATGACCGTTCCCGGTGCCAGAACGGATTTGCCATCGGGGTAGCGCTGTGTCATAGAGAGCGAGTCTTTGCCTGTGGGAATATTAATGCCCAAAGCGATGGCAAATTCACTGGTTGCTTTTACCGCGTCATAGAGGCGGGCGTTTTCTCCGGCTTGCCGGGCCGGCCACATCCAGTTGGCACTCAGTGAAACGCCCTTCAGTCCGTGAGCCAGGGGGGCAAATACCAGGTTGGTCAGGGCTTCTGCAATGCTGATGCGGGCTCCGGCAGCGGGATGGATCAGGGAGGCCTGGGGAGCGTGACCGATGCTGGTAGCGATGCCGTTGTCTCCACTGATATCCAGGGCCATCAGTCCATAGTCGTTCAAGGGCAGTTGCAGGCTGCCTGTGCATTGCTGCAGGGCCACCCTTCCTGTTACCGAACGGTCCACCTTATTGGTGAGCCAGTCCTTGCAGGCCACGGCTTCTTGCTGCAGCACATCATACAGCAGGTCGTCTACTTCACGGGTATCCACGTGAAAATCCTGCACAGGGAGGGGTTCAGCCGTATCTTCAAGCAGGGTTTTGGGCGGTTTGCCAAACATATCTGCCAGGCTCAGGTCGATGGGTTTCCGGCCACTTTGGGTGTCTTCTACCACGAAACGCTGATCACCGGTAACCTCTCCCACATCATAAAGGGGTGCTCTTTCTCTTTCAGCTATCTTTTTTAAGGTTTCCACGTCTTGTGCTTTCATCACCAGGCCCATTCTTTCCTGGGATTCATTTCCCATTATTTCACGGGCACTCAGGGTGGGGTCACCCACCGGCAGGGAACGCAGATGAATGATTCCTCCCGGCACTTCCACCAGTTCGGAAAGGGAATTCAGATGCCCTCCGGCTCCGTGGTCGTGCACGGATACAATCGGATTGTCTTCTCCTTCTGCCATTGCACGCAAAGCGTTATATACCCTTTTCTGCATTTCAGGGTTGGAGCGTTGAACGGCATTCAGTTCGATAGCCTGGCCGAATTCGCCGGTGGCTACGGAAGAAACCGCACTGCCTCCCATACCGATGCGGTAATTATCGCCCCCCATCACCAGGATGCGGTCTCCTTTTTCAGGTTCCTTCTTCCGGCTTTGGTGTTCGTGTGCGAATCCGATCCCACCGGCCAGCATAATTACTTTGTCATAGCCGTAGGTCTTTTCTCCGATTTGTTGTTCAAAAGTCAGGAGGCTGCCACAGATCAGGGGTTGTCCGAATTTATTCCCGAAATCGCTGGCTCCATTGCTGGCTTTTACCAGGATATCGGCCGGGTTATGGTACAACCAGGGTCGGGCGTGGAGGTGCTTTTCGTAGCGACGGCCCGGTTCCAGGCGGGGATAGGAAGTCATATAGACGGCAGTTCCTGCCAGGGGAAAACTGCCCTGGCCTCCGGCCATCCTGTCGCGGAGTTCTCCTCCGCTGCCGGTAGCAGCACCATTAAAGGGTTCCACAGTGGTGGGGAAATTATGGGTCTCAGCTTTGAGCGAGAGGGCAGCCGGGATGCGCCTCAGCGTGAACCAGTCTGCAATATCCTGACGGGCCGGGACAAGATGAGCTGCTTCCGGGCCGTGGATAAAGGCGACATTGTCTTTGTAGGCTGAGAGAATGAAGTTGGGATGGGTTTGGGAAGTGCGCCGAATCAAATCAAAAAGGCTGTCCGGCATCTCTTGCCCGTTGATGATAAAGCGGCCGTTAAAAATCTTATGGCGGCAATGCTCAGAATTCACTTGTGAAAATCCGAAAACCTCGGTGTCGGTGAGTTTCCGGTCCAGGCGCTGGCTGAGCGCCTCAAGATAGTCCACTTCATCCTCGCTCAGGGCCAGGCCTTGCTGTTGGTTGTATTCTGCGATGCTTGTGATTTCCTGAATCTCTTCCGCCTTATGGGGGATCTCAAATATATCCTGTCCAAGGCAGTCATACACGGCTTCCAGCATAGGATCGAAGGAAGTATCCTGTGCTGCAGGGAGGAATACTTCTATTCGCCTGATGCCGGGGATGCCCATATTCTGGGTGATCTCCACGGCATTCGTGCTCCAGGGGGTAATCATCTCCCGGCGCGGTCCAAGGAACAATCCGCTCAGCTGCGGAGTATCCGGCAGAAGTCTTGCCTGCAATAGCCAATGCAATCGGGAGATGCTTTCTTCTTTCAATGCCCCATTGCAATCCAGGGCATATACAGCAGCATCATCAGTGCGAAAGAAATAGATCATAGTATCAGGACTTGGTCAGAACGGGAATATGCCTGCAAATATAGCAGGGATTTTTCGGAAGGGAAGGCAAAGGGAAAGCCTGCATTTTCTGCAAAGCCCGCTGCAAGTCAGGCTGTATAGCGTTTGTCAGTATAACAGATTAAATAAATCCCAAGAGTTTTTTTTTCCCTGAAAGGATGTTAATTTTGTCGATCATCAAAGGCCCCCATCAATGAAAAAGACGATTATTCAGCTTGTGCTCTCAGTAGTGATCCTCCTCCTGGTATATTTTGTTTATGAAAGTGTGATGGCACCTGTCCGTTTCAACAAAGAATATGACTACAGGAGCAAAAAGGTGATTGAAAAGATGAAGCAGGTTCGTTCGGCCCAGCTACTTTACAAGCAAGTCCACGGCACCTTTGCTCCCAGTTTTGATACCCTTGTTGATTTCTTGCAATACGGAGAGATTCCGGTGGTCAAGATGGTTCCTGATCCGGAAGACACCACCTTTACCCGTTCTATCCTGGATACGATTGCCTTTATTTCGGTAGGAGATTCGGTATTGGGTGCCGGAAAGGATCCGCAGACGATTCGCTATATTCCCTTTACAGATAAGGAAGAGATCACCCTTAATGCCGGAACCATTGAGCGAAGCAATATTACCGTGCCGGTATTTGAGGCCATTGCGCCCAAGGAAAAATACCTTAGCGGGCTGGATGATCACCTGATTCGTCAGGACAGATACAAGAGCGTAACGCTTGGGTCGATGACTGAACCTTCGTCGGACGGAAACTGGGAGTAAACCATTGATGATGCCTGCGGAATCTGCATTGGCTGCGTATTGGTTTATCCCGGGCTTTAATCAAGGAAAACAGGATCAGAATGTTTTGAGCGTCCTGGCCAACCGGGATGAAGCCTTGTTCATTATTAGCAGTGAGCAGGGAAAGCTGCAAGGGGTGGTTCGTTTGCGGAATACCGCTTTGCTGATGCAATCGGCTGATCCGGCCGGCTTGCGGATGAGGGTGGAGGCTTCCGGCCTGCCTCCGGGGCGCTATCGCAGGGCCTGCCTTATTCTCCGCAGTCAAAGATACAGCATCCTTCCCAGTGCGGTGGCCAAAGAAGTAGATCCCTTAAGCATATTGTCTGTCAGGCACAGCATCCGAAAAGGCGAGCAGGTCTTGCAGCATTCCGAGGATGATTTGTCTTCATTCTTCGTGGATCGGCCTGCTCTGAGTCTCTTACTGAAAGAATACAGCCTGCAGACTCAGATATCCAATTACGGGATGCTGGTGGCCAGAGAAGCCATACGGATCTCTGCCGGCCGGGAGGAAGTATTGCTGGCCGACCTGGGTTCACGTTCTCTGGATGTGGCTATGGCCGGAAAAAACGGACTGACCTTTATCAATGCTTTTCCAGTCAGAACAGCAGAAGATGCCGCCTATCATTTTCTGAATGTATGGCGCAGCCTGGATAAGCCGGTGCGAATAGTCCTGACGGGTGAATTTGCAAGCCAGGGCCGCACCCCTGCCCTGATCAGTCCCTATATCGGGGAGTACGAAATCATCCATACCGACAAAATTCCTCCCGGGGCAGAAATACCGGGAGGCACACACGATTTGCTGCTTCTCTTAAATCATTTGCCTTGCGTATCATAAGCGGACGTTTTAAAGGAAAAAGATTGGGCCTGGCCGTGGGTTCAGGCATACGGCCAACCACAGATCAGGCCAGGGAAGGGCTTTTCAATATTCTGCAACATCGCTGGGTGATTGAAGATACAAGGGTGCTCGACCTGTTTGCCGGGAGTGGGGCTGTTTCCCTTGAGTTCATCAGCCGCAATTGTACAGAAGTGGTGGCCGTGGAGCAATCGCCTAAGGCCGTGAAGATGCTCCGTCAAACCAGCCTTGATTGGGGAATAGATAATCTGCATATCCTGCAGAAAGATGTCTTTTTGTATTTGCGGCAGGTACAAGACCAATTTGACCTCATCTTTGCCGACCCTCCTTTCGACCATCCCCGTTTGCCTGAATTGCCCGCAGAGGTGCTGAACAGCGGATTGCTGAAAGAGGATGGCCTTTTTATCCTGGAACATTCCAAAAGCCATTCCTTCGAGGATCATCCTTTTTTCCGGGACGGTCGCCGTTATGGTCACGTGCATTTCAGTTTTTTCTTAAAAGGGGACTAAAAAAAACACCCCCCGGATGTTTTCGGAGGGTGCTTGATCAGGGCTTGTTCCCGGGTTTAATCGAACTTCTTCAGAAGGGTGATCAGGTCCACGATGCGGGCTGAGTATCCCCATTCATTGTCGTACCAGTTGAGGGTGCGGATAACGCGTTTACCCAGTACACTGGTGAACTCCGAGTCGTAGATGGAGGAGTAGGGATTTCCGACGATATCAGAAGACACGATAGGTCCTTCAGCATAAAGAAGGACATCCTTCATTGCTTCGCTGTTGGCTGCTTCCCTGACCACACGGTGCACGTCTTCTACGGTAACATCGGTAGCCACTTCCACAACCAGGTCGACCACGGAGCCATCCGGTATGGGCACCCGGCAGGCTAAGCCATCGAGTTTGCCCTTGAGTTCGGGAATGACTTTTCCGACTGCTTTGGCGGCCCCGGTGGTGGTGGGGATGATGTTCTCAGCAGCAGCCCTTCCGCGGCGGAGGTCCTTGTGTGGAACATCCGCCAGTCGCTGGTCATTGGTATAGGCGTGGGTAGTGGTCATCATTCCTTCCACAATGCCAAAGGCATCGTTCAATACTTTGGCCATCGGGGCAAGGCAATTGGTGGTGCAGGAGGCATTGGAGATAATGCGGTGCTCAGCTTTCAGACCATCTTCGTTCACCCCGATGACGGCGGTATAATCTATCTCGTCTTTGGAAGGCACGGTCAGGATTACCCGTTTGGCTCCCGCATCCAGGTGGGGCACCAGGCTCTCACGGCTGCGGAACACCCCGGTGGCTTCAATGACCACATCTACGCCGAGTTCTTTCCAGGGAAGATCAGCAGGGTTGCGTTCACTGAGCATTCTGACTTTTTCATTGGGCGTAATCAGGTATCCGTCTTCGATATAGACATTCTGCTCGAAGCGCTGCATTATGCTGTCATATCTCAACAGGTACTGAAGGGCTTCGTGGTCAAACAAATCGTTGATGGCAACGATATCAATGTCCTTCCTGTCATTCATAATCCGGAAGACACTTCTTCCGATGCGGCCAAAGCCGTTTATGGCTACTCTCATTTTGCACCTCCTTTCAGGTCGTTTTGATGATAAAGCAACATCAGGTCTTTGATGCGGTGGGCCAGGCTCAGGTAGCCGTGATACCATCCAATGGCTTTGAAAAGGCGGCTGCCTGATTTCATTGCCGCTTTCACATCGTACACCAGGGAATGGGAATTTCCGATGACATCGGTGGATACGATGGGATCCTCCATCACTTCGATGAGGTTTGGCGTCTGCTGACTGGCTTCAATCACAGCTTTCAGGATGTCATCCAGGGAGAATTCAGTGGTTTTCAAAAATGCGGTAAGGTCCAGGAGTGAGCCTTCCGGTACCGGCACATTCAGGGCTCCACCGGCGATCTTCCCTTTCATTTCGGGCATAATCTCCTGCAGCCAATGGATAGCGGGGGCCGTATTTGGGATAATGTTCTCCGCCGCAGAACGGCTTCTGCGGAAATCGGTGCCGGCGACATTCCTAAGGGGTTGGTCGGCTGTGTAGGCGTGAATGGAGGAAACAACCACCTGGTCGATGCCAAAGTTCTCATTCAATATTTTGATCAGCAAGGCAGCGGCATTGGTGGTGGCCGATCCGGCCGAGATGATGCGGTCTGCTGATTGAATGTGGTTCTGGTTCACGCCGATGATGGCAAGCCTGTCGATGGGGTCTTCAGGCAGGCCGCTCAGGATAACCCTGCTGGCCCCTGATTCAAGATGACTGGCCAGGGCCGCACGGGATTTGTATTTCCCGGTGGCATCTACCACAAAATCCACTTCAAAGGCATCCCAGGGTACGTGGGAGGGAGTAATACCCTGTACCATCCTTGCCCGTCCATTGTCCGAGATCAGATGATTGCCTTCCAGGCTAACTTTTTTTCCTTTGGGCATATGGGATTGCAGGAGGTAATGCAGGATCTCGGGTTTGCCAATATCGCTAATGGCGACCACTTCGATCCGGTCGTCCTGCAGGCAGGCATTATACAGGTGCCTGCCCGTTTCACCAAAACCCATAATTCCGAGACGTAGTCTGCGCATAAGTTCTGTGCTTTAAATGAATAAATAGTATTGCTTTCAAAACCGTGCTTCATTTGGATACGGAAGCCGTTTTTAAGGCTATGCAAAATTCGATATTTTAAACCTATTCCTTTCAACACTTAAATTAATAATTTGTTAATCAGGGTTTGATCCCCGATGGGGCGTCGCGGGAGGATTCGGCTTTTCTGCAAGGATTGCCTAAATAATCCTAATTTTGCAGGCGCTAATATACCTTGATGAAACACCTTCGCAACTTCTGCATCATTGCACACATTGATCACGGGAAGAGTACCCTGGCCGATCGCCTGCTGGAGCGCACCAATTCAGTTACCGGTAGGGATATCCGTGAACAGATGCTGGACAATATGGATCTGGAGCGTGAACGTGGCATTACCATCAAGAGCCACGCTGTGCAGATGGCCTATGAAAAGGATGGGAAGCAGTATATCTTTAATCTGATCGATACGCCCGGTCACGTGGATTTCAGTTATGAAGTTTCACGCTCCATTGCCGCCTGCGAAGGAGCCCTCCTGGTGATTGATGCCACCCAGGGAATTCAGGCCCAGACTATCTCTAATCTCTATCTCGCCCTTGAGCACAACCTCGAAATCATCCCTGTTCTGAATAAGATGGATCTGGACAATGCAATGCCCGAGGAGGTTGCTGAACAGATCATCGACCTGATCGGTTGCAAACCGGAAGATATTATCCCTGCCAGCGGAAAGACAGGCTACGGAGTAGAAGCGATACTGGATGCCATTGTTGAGAAAGTTCCCCCACCCAAAGGTGATCCAGAGGCACCGTTGCAAGCCCTGATTTTCGACTCAGTATACAACAGTTTCCGGGGAATCATTGCCTATTTCAAAATATCCAATGGGGAAATCCGGAAAGGGGATAAGGTGAAGTTCATCAATACCGGAAAAGAATACGATGCCGATGAGATCGGGGTGCTTCAGCTCAAACAGTTGCCCAGGGAGAAACTGAGCACCGGTGAGGTGGGGTATATCATCAGCGGGATCAAAGAGTCGAAAGAGGTTAAAGTAGGAGATACCATTACCCACGTTGCGAATCCGTGTACTACGGGCATTGCGGGCTTTCAAAATGTGAAGCCGATGGTTTTTGCCGGAGTGTATCCTATTGATGCCGATGATTATGAGGAGTTGCGGGCTTCAATGGAGAAGCTGCAGCTCAACGATGCCTCTCTAACCTGGGAACCGGAGTCATCCGCTGCCCTGGGATTTGGTTTTCGTTGCGGATTTCTGGGGCTGCTGCATATGGAGATCATTCAGGAGCGCCTCGACCGGGAGTTTGATATGGATGTCATCACCACCGTACCCAACGTCAGCTATAAGGTTGTCACCACCAAACAAGAGCTTATTGAGGTACACAATCCTTCCGGTTTGCCGGTGCTGAACCTCATCGATCATATCCAGGAACCCTATATCATAGCCCAGGTGATTACCCGCTCCGAATACCTGGGAGGAGTGATGAAGCTTTGCATCGACAAAAGGGGGATACTGAAGAACCAGGTTTATCTCACTTCCGACAGGATCGAGGTGACTTTTGAAATGCCGCTGGCTGAGATCGTATTTGATTTCTATGATAAACTGAAAAGCATCAGTAAGGGTTACGCCAGTTTCGATTACCATATTTCAGGATACCGCCAGGCCAGCCTGGTCAGATTGGATATCCTGATCAACGGGGATATGGTGGATGCCCTCTCTGCCCTGATCCATCGTGATAATGCATACGAGTTCGGGCGCAAGATCTGCGTCAAACTCAAAGAACTCATTCCAAGGCAACAGTTTGATGTGGCCATACAGGCTGCCATCGGAGCCAAAATTATTGCCCGCGAAACGGTCAAGGCCCTGCGAAAGGATGTCACCGCAAAATGTTATGGGGGAGACATCACCCGGAAGAGAAAACTCCTGGAAAAACAGAAGAAGGGAAAGAAAAGAATGCGGCAGGTGGGTAATGTCGAAATCCCGCAGAATGCCTTCCTTGCCGTACTGAAGATGGATTAAACCCTTCTTAGATCCTTATTGTAACTTTTTTGCCTGTGATCTCGTCACAGCATCATAGCATCATCACCAGAGACGTATGACCGTCAGGGAATACAATGAGTGTGTGGACCGGCACGCAGACCCGGTATACCGCTTTATCCTGAAGAATCTCAGGGATGAAGAGGGAGCACGGGATGTAGTGCAGGAGGCTTATGCCCGAATGTGGGAGAAGGTGAAAGATGTGTCCTATGAGAAAGCCAAATCCTATCTTTTCACCACCGCCTATCATACAATGATAGACCACATCCGGAAAAATCAAAGGCAAATAAGGATGGAGGATGGGCATATTAATATGGTACGTTCGCGCCACGATTACAATGACATCCGGGAAGTGCTGGATGAAGGTCTGGCGAAACTGCCCGAGATACAGCGATCAGTGCTGATGCTTCGTGATTACGAAGGCTATGCCTATCAGGAGATCGGGGAGATTACAGGTTTAAGCGAATCGCAGGTCAAGGTATATATCTTTCGCGCCCGCGCTGCATTGAAGAAGTATATCGTCAGCCTGGATCTGGTAATATAGCAATGGGAAAGATCAATATTCATAATTATGAGGCGTATCTGCTGGATTACCTGGAGGGCCAGCTTGCTGATCCCCTGAGAGCGGAGATGCAAGCCTTTCTTTCAGCCCATCCGGAGATTGCATCGGATGCGGAAGGCCTGGATGCGGTACGCCTGGATGCAGAAGCCCTGGCTTTTCCCAATCCTGCCTCACTCTATCAGGCCGAAGCGGCCATCCTTGAGGAGACCCGGGAAAAGCTGTTCCTCCAGGCTGCCGATGGAAGCCTGGATCAGGAAGGAGAGATACAATTAGCCCTGTGGCTGAAAGAGCACCCGGAATCCGGCAGGGAATACCGGGCCGCAATGCTGACACGCCTGTTGCCGGATGCACAGATTGCCTTCCCGGATAAAAGTATACTGAAGAAAAGCATCCCGCTATACCGTAAAGGCTTCTTTGTTGCTGCCAGCCGGATTGCCGCTGTCTTTTTGCTCTTACTGCTGAGCCTGACCCTGATCCGTTTGCCGGAAGATGAGCCATTGCTTGTTTCCGGAGATATGCTTCGCTTGCCACCCGACAGGCTCACAAGCCCGCAGCTTCCGCCCCGTAGTGGATCGGATCAGCCTGCTGAACCCATAAAGAAGATGGAGGATCTGCCCGCAGCTCCCCTTCAGGATGAACCGCTGCCCGGAGCGATTGCGGCGTCTGAAAGCACAAACAAAGCGGCTATAGCCCCTTCCATATTGGCTGAACCCTTATTCCTGGATCCCCTGGCGCCGGAAGTACTGAGTCAAAGCCTCATCCCTGCCGCTCAGACACCAGCCTGGATCGCCTATCGTTCCACCCCGTATAATAAAACCGCAGCCATCAAATCTCTGATTGCATCCGGACCCGAACCGGAAGCGCAGGGAAGGCTGTTCAATATTTCCTGGCTATTGGGAAAACAAGCCCGGTCACGAACAGCATCACACAATGAGGGATGGATCACAAACCCTGTATTCTGGGATATTGCTGATGCCGGGATTAGCACCATCAATGCCCTGACCGACCAGCGACTGACCCTGGAAAGAGATGTGGATGATGAGGGCAATACCATATCTTATGCATTGTATAATGATGGTTTTGAGATCACCCGCAAACGCCGTTTCGAATAAAATCCCCGACTTGCCTGTAACAAATACACAGCTGTGGCCGTCTTATTCCTGTCTTTAATTCCAATGCTATGAAAGCACTACATTATCTGACTACCGCACTTTTTTTGATGATGCCTCTTCTGAATACCCTTGCACAGGGAGGTGTGATGACGACCGACGAAAGACCGGTTCCCGCTTTTACCAAAGTGAAGCTGGAAGGGATGCTGAATGTTACCCTCGAGCAGGGAGACAGCCGTAAGGTGATCATCACCGCAAAAGAGGATCAACAAGAGCAAGTGATCGTAAAAAGTGAGAATGGGACGCTTCGTTTTGAAACCAACAAGCTTCGCGACCCGGGAGAGCTGAAGATTCACATTGTTGTCACAGAGCTGGAAGGCATAGAGGTCATCGGCGCAGCCAATCTGAAAGGGCAGGGCATCATCAAGTCCGACCAAATGGATATTGTTGTTTCCGGAGCAACCGAAACCCGCCTGGAAGTGGATGTCAAATTCCTTACCATTAACGTGGCCGGCGCAGCTACCCTGGTTCTTAATGGTTATGCAAACCAGGTGACTGCGGAGGTGTCCGGAGCAGGCGATCTGAAAGCGAAGGAGTTGCAGGCCAGGAAGGTGAACATCAAGGCCAGCGGAGCAGGCTCCGCTGTGGTTAATGTAGGTGATGAGATCACGGGCGAAAGCAGTGGCGCCGCCGATATCAAGGTGTTGGGAAACCCTGCCGTCAGAACGATCAAAGAAAGTGGTGTTTCCGGGATGGGAAAATTCAACGGAGGAAATGTGAAGATCAAAACAGGAAATTATGGAGACTCCATCCGTGTTCGGATCGGCGAGCTGGATATTGAAGTGATCGATGGAGATACCACCCGGGTAAGGGTGGGAGGTTCAGGCATACAGGTAGATGAGAAAGGTAATGTAAATGTGAAGAGAGAAAAGAAGCATCGCTTTGATGGTCACTGGGCCGGCTTCGACCTTGGGGTGAATGGATATCTCAACCCGGACTTTGAAATGGAACTGCCGAAGGATTTCGCCTACCTGGATCTGGTTATGCAGAAATCCATCAATGTACATCTGAATTTTTTTGAGCAGAATTTCAATCTGATCCGGAACAAGTTTGGACTGGTGACCGGACTGGGTCTGGAGTACACCAACTATCGTTTCAATGATGATGTGTTGCTAACCAGGGGAGAGGATGGCATTGCCAGGTTGGAAGTGAACGAGGAGCTGAACGACCGGCGCGATTATCAAAAAAGCAAGCTGGTGGTGAATTATCTGAATCTTCCGCTATTGCTGGAGTACCAAACTAACCGTTTTTCCAAAAGCAACAGCTTCCATCTGGCAGCCGGTGTAGTGGGCAGCCTGCGTATCGGAACCCATACCAAGACGGTATGGAACGATGGGGGAAAGCAGAAGAACAAGGTGAGGGACGACTTTCATCTGCATCCCTTCAAGCTGGAAAGTACGGTCAGACTGGGATGGGGAAAGATTAACCTCTTTGGAAATTACTCATTGCTGCCCCTGTTCAAGAATGACAAGGGTCCTGAATTGTATCCCTTTGCTCTTGGATTGACCCTCACCACCTGGTGATGATGCACAGAGATCCGGGATGGTAAACCGCTTTGCTGAAGGCAGAGCGGTTTTTGTCTTTACCGGCTTTGCCCTGTTCTGGCAAACTGTGTATTTTTGTCGCTTGACATCCTAACAAGCGAAGCTATGTCCGGTCACAGTAAATGGTCCACCATCAAGCGCAAGAAAGGCGCTTTGGATGCAAAGCGCTCCAAGATCTTCTCCAAGATCATCAAAGAGATTACCGTTGCCGCGAATGAAGGGGGCTTCGATCCGGAAAGCAATCCCCGGCTTCGCCTGGCTATTGCCAATGCCAAGGGGGTGAATATGCCCAAGGAGAATATCCAGCGTGCGATCAATAAGGCTAAGGACAAAGATGCAGCTGCTTTTCAGGAGGTAACCTACGAAGGTTATGCCGCCAATGGCGTTGCCGTGTTTGTGGAGTGTACCACCGATAACCTTCAGCGCACTGTTTCCGCGGTTCGTTCCTATTTTAATAAATACAATGGCAAATTGGAAACCAATGGCTCGTTGAGTTTTATTTTTGAGCGGAAGGGCATTTTTAGCGTTCCATTGGGAGAGCTGGATCCGGATGCCTTTGAGATGGAAGCGATCGATGGCGGTGCGGAGGATATTGCGTTGGAGGATGGGTATTTTTCCATTACTACTGCGATGGAGGACTTCGGGTTGATGCAGAAGAAGCTCGAGGAACTGGGGGTAGAGGCCGAGAGTGCCGGCTTGCAAAGGATTCCCAATACTACGGTTAACCTGGATGTAGATGCTGCCAGGCGGGTGATGAAGCTCATTGAGGTTTTTGAGGACGACGACGATGTGTCGGCCGTCTTTCACAACCTGGAGATGACGGAAGAACTGGCAGCTGCTTTGGATGAATAAGCCACTGTCGTATCAGTCCTTCTCCCCGATATCGCTTCGCTCATCGGGATTATTCGACTTAGTCCATCCTGTTCGCCCTTGGGCTCCAGGATGAGCAGTCTCACGAACTTTCTCCTCAAAGTCAGTGTATTCCCCTAAATGGTCAGCCGGACGTTTGTTGTCTTTTCCCTGACGCGGAATAGATATTTTCATTTTGCCCTTCTGCGGATGGCTTTCCCCGGGTGCCTCGTTTCCATATCGGTATTTCTTTTCTTGTTTACGGATATACCGATTCAGGAGGATAGGGAAGACAAAGCGGGTGAGGATCCGGAAGAGGAAATAGAAGAATATCAGCCAGAGGAAGAATTTCAGCATAAGACTTTCATAATGGTTTACGAAGGCTTCCTGGGATCCGATTTCGGGAAGCCAGGAATCCATCGGCCAAATTTCGGGCTTTTATTTGGGTTGAGACCGCTGGATGGAATAGCAGGTCAAAAAAAATGGGATCGTGCGTCAGAAGTCATTTATTGAAGTCAATTTTTTCTGACTTTTTTAAAAAAGGGGCCAATGCAAAGTATACGGGCAAAAAAAAGGCGGCCATCAAAGCCGCCTTTCATTGCCTATAAAAAGTTTAGCGCTTATCGAGCATTTCGTCTGAAACGCTCAGTCTTTTTCTGCCCTTGGCACGGCGTGCAGCCAGCACCTTGCGTCCATTGGCGGTAGCCATTCTGCTTCTGAATCCGTGCTTGTTCCTGCGTTTTCTCCTCGAAGGCTGAAAAGTTCTTTTTGTCATTGCGTTCCAGATTTGAGGCGGCAAAGATAGGAAGACTTTATAATAATCCAAACTTTGCCCCGGGTTTTTTACTTCGTCGGGATGTTCTTGAGGGTCTCGAGGAGGAAATCATAGAACTTATCTACGGAGGGGATATTCACCTTTTCATCCGGGGAGTGAGGGAAGCGGATGGTAGGTCCGAAGCTGATCATATCCCAGTTGGGATAGGCTGCGCCCAGGATGCCGCATTCCAGTCCGGCGTGAATAGCCTTGATTTCAGGAATCTTGCCAAAGCGCTTGTTGTATATCTGACGCATATGATAGAGGATAGGCGACTCAGGATTCGGCTTCCATCCGGGGTATTCTCCATCAAAACGGCAGTGGGCACCGGCAAGGTCAAAGACGCTCTGCATCATTTGTGCCAGGTCGTGCTTGGCAGAATCCACTGAGCTGCGGAGCAGACACATTATATGTATCCTGCCCGCCTCTGACTTAAGGATAGCCAGGTTGGAAGAAGTTTCCACAAGGCCCTCAAAATCAGCGCTCATTCGGATGACCCCATTCGGACAGGCATAGACAGAAGAAAGCATATTTTTTACTACCTCATCATTGATAAAACTGGATGGCATTTCTGCGTCAGAAATATCTGTTTTTAAGTCTGGTTCGGTAGATGAGAGTTCCGATTTAATTACTTGAGAAAAGCGGTTAAATTCAGATTTCAGACCTTCTATATTTTCATTTGGCACCAGGATGGTGGCAAAGGCTTCCCGTGGGATGGCATTGCGCAAACCGCCCCCGTCAATTTCAGCCAGTTTGATTCCGAGCTTATCTTTGTTTTCCCACAGAAAACGGTTCAGGCTTTTGATGGCATTTCCCCTGCCCAGGGCAATATCCATTCCTGAGTGTCCACCTTTCATTCCGGTGATGCTGATGCGGAAGGCAGTATATCCGGCGGGAATGCTTTCTTCGGTATAATCGAAGAAAATATTGCCATTCATTCCACCGGCGCAACCAATATAGAGTTCGCCTTCGTCTTCGGAGTCCATATTGATTAGGATGTCCCCCTGCAGAATGCCCGGCTCCAGGTTGAAGGCACCGGTCATTCCGGTTTCTTCATCAATGGTGAAGAGGGCTTCCACAGGACCGTGCACCAGGTCGGTGGCTTCCAAGACGGCCATTGCCGCTGCTACCCCCATTCCATTGTCTGCGCCCAGTGTTGTTCCGCGTGCTTTAACCCATTCACCGTCAATGTATGCCTGTATTGGATCGTTCTCAAAGTCGTGGCTGACATCGCTGTTCTTCTGGGGCACCATATCCAGGTGACCCTGCAGGACAACCCCTTTGCGGTCTTCCATTCCCGGGGTGGCGGGTTTACGGATGATGACGTTGCCGACCTTGTCTACAATCGTTTCCAGTCCCAGGTCTTCTCCAAACTTTTTCATCACCTCAATAATGCGGGCTTCTTTTTTGGATGGCCGGGGCACGGCCAGAAGTTTTTCAAAGTTTTTCCAGATGCCTTGTGGCTGCAGGTTTCCAATCTCGCTCATAATCTGTTTTTTTATTTATGGTTGCTAATCTCGGGGACAAATGTATGGAAAACTGCGATTTTAAGTCCAGACCGGTACAAATGTACCTCATCCGGTTAATAAGAATGTTAATAAACGCATTATCATCTGGGGCGTTTAGCTTGTAAGTCAATGAAAAACAGGGAATAATGTCTTTATGTCTTTTCTGTTTGCCCCAGGATGTTATTTCTCTTGCCTGCTGGTTATCAGTAAAATATGTGCATTGCAAACCTTGTTCTTCCCTGAAACGCCGCATCATCACGGCATTCAGGAGATTCTGGGGGATTTTTTCAATGTGATTATTGTAAAGAGCAGAAATACAGCAACATACGCTTTCGGGGCTCTATAGTCATCCGGAAACACCCCTGATCAACTTGTTTTTTTTTCATTGTGATGCGTTGCATCCCCAGGGATTGCTATATTTGCCCAGGCATTCGCCAAAGCCCTCAGGAATACAGGGATATTAACAGAAAGTTAACAATAACTTTTTTCCCCTTTCTTTGTCGGTGGATGGACGAATGTTTACTTTTGACTTTGTGATAGAGGCAACAGATGCATTCAGCAAGCATTACCTGAAGATCAGTGTTGAAACATTTTTTTGCCTTTGCAGTATAACTGCCAGATTTGCCAGCCGCAAGGCTGCCTAAGATATTGGACAAGGTTCTCCGCCGCCCGCGTAATCGGGCAGATTGTTAGGACAGCCTTGTTATTAAAGGGACTGACCATTTTACAAACACGGTAACTGTTTCGCAAGGAATTAGTTATTTGGTGATTGTGGATAGAATGCTCGTAGTATGGAGTTTTTTAATGCTTTTTTTTGTAATTTAGTCGATTATGTTATTATTTTGCACCGTATTAATCCGAACACTGCCGTAGGATTTTCAATTGAGAAATAATTGCCTTGCTTATGGAAACCAATAATTTTACCCTAATGAAAGCCACTAATTTGAAGTACATTCAAACAAAGTCTACGCTTATGAAGACCAAGACTACGCTCTCAAGAGCCGGCTTGATCGTCGCCATTATGCTTCTCGCATTCTGGTCGACGGTATCAGCCCAACCAGCAGACACTGCCGATTTCAGGGCTCAACGGATGACAAATCCGATTGAGATCTTGAACGGTGGTTTCGGACAAACCGTGGATACGGACATCGATGCCCTCACACTTACAATGAGGAACATTTCCGCCGGCCACAATGTGGGTGATACCAGTTTCGGTATCGTGCTTGTTATTGATGGAACCATCATTGACACCATCACAAAGGCCGACTGGGTGACCAACAAGTCCTTTGCTGGGAACCAGGGGAAAGCATTTGATTTTGCAAACGTTCCCCTGACTGATCCGGGCTTGTATGAGATCAAATGGTATCCCGTGCCGGTTGGCTCAGGTTATCACGAACTCAATACAGGGAATGATACCGGTACTGTGACCCTACGCATCCATCAATGGATCGCGCCGGTGGCCAATGCCTGGTTTGAGGACTTCAACAGCGGACAAGGCTATACCTATTCCGAAGCCCTGGCATACCAGAACAACTGGATGTTTGGAAACCTGCCGGCCATAGCCGGATCAGGCGATTACTGGTACCGCTCACTGAGCCCGGTAAAAACCTACCTGCCCCTGGGAGAGATTTCCTATGTACAGCTTCCCACCTTCGACTTTACCGGCTTCGATTTCGACCCGGTGATCGAAATGGATGTGCTGTATGAAACAACCTCCGGATATGGTATCGCCCTGTATTATTCTACCAATGGGGTGGATTACTTCCCGGTAGGTGGATATAACACTACCGATATCTATGCGCAGAATTGGTATAATACCCCCATAATGAACTTCATTGGTGGCCCCGGTTGGAGCGGAAGTTCCAATGGCTGGGAGACCGTATCCCATACCCTCACAGGAATGGCCGGTGAAAACACCGTGTACCTGCGTATGGCTTTTGTTGGGGAACAAGGCTCACCTACGAAATCTTCTCCTGAAGATGTCGCCTTCGACAACATTAATATATATGAGTCCTTCGGGGTATTCATCGATGCCGATGCCAGCCCCGTGGTGCCCAGTGATAATAAGTTCTATTCCACAATGCGTGGACAGACCGTCACCCTCACCGCAGATGTGCGCGGAGGCACCCCTCCTTTTACCATCAACTGGTACTCAATGAAGGTGGATGCTTACCATTTCTGGGATTGGTGGTTCAAAAATCTGAGCTTCCATTTCCCCAGTTCTCCTGCACTGCCTCATTTTGACTATTGGGTTGGTCTTGCTACCTGGACCTGTGATTCTTTGGGACAAGGCCCGAGCATCACGGTAACACCAGACAGCTCCACATTCTATTATGCTGTGGTGAATAACGATCAGTTCACTCCCTGCGATGGAAGCAATAATATTGCCTGGCCGTATGATGGAAACTCAGGTGGTGGATTAAAAGCAGGTCCTGTTTTTGTCTATGGCGCTGCTGCCATCGCTGTACTTGACTCCCTCACCGTGGAAGCAGAATTTGACGGACACAATGTTTGCGACACAGCCGTTACTCCGGCTTACGCTTTCCCAAGTGGAGGTATGCCCCCGTACACCTATGCCTGGTCCCCCACCGCAACCCTGGCCTCAGGTGCTACGGATTCCATCGCATATTCTGTGGCCAATGTCACGACCACCTATACCGTGACCGTGACCGACTTCTTCGGAAATACGGCCACCGATGATGTGACCATTTCGGTTGTTTCCGGATACCCCTTCGTGGACATTGTGCCCAACAACGCCCTGCTCTGTGAAGACGACAGCGTGATGCTGACGGCATACGGCGGTTCCGGCTGGAGCTGGTACACCGTTCCTCCCGGAGCAGCGACCTTCTCAGACAGCAATGGAGTGAATACCTGGGTTATTCCTACAGGTACGGTCAGCAGTTTTGACGTATGGGTGGATATGACTTCCAGTTGCGGGAATGCTTCGGCCACTATGCAGCTTGAAATCAAACCCCGTCCTGCTGCGCCTACAATGGTGTCCTGGTACCTGGAAGCTTGCGATACCGATCCTGTGATCGACCTCTTTGCGAGCGTTTCACCCAGCCCGGGTGGTGGTACATTCAGTGGCCCCGGAGTGGTGAATGGTCTCTTTGACCCATCTACGACTGATCCTCCCTCAGCGAGTTTCCCTGCTCCTTTCGCCGACTATTATTTCATCACCTATACCATCAAGGGTGCCAACGGATGTACCGCTGACAGTGCTATTTTTATTGACTTATTCCCCAACCCTGAATCCTATACCGATATCCTGGGTGTGGATACAGTATGTCTCAACGATATCGAATCATATGATCTGGACAGTTTGGCTGCCTATACTGATACTGTTGAATACGCTGTTACTGGTGGAACCATAACCAATGTTTCTGGTACCTTCGGTGAAACCATCGAGGTTCAGTGGGATGCTGTGGGCGTGGGTGTCATCACGGCCACCATTTATAACCCTTACTGTACAGGAACCATTAGCTATACGGTCATTGTGAATCCGCTTCCGGTATTTGACATTGTATCTTTCGCCGGGGCTACCCAGGTGGCTGACACATTTATATATTGTGAAAGCGAAATCGATAGCCTTTATGCCGACATTACCCCAGGTATGGGAAGCGGCTTTGGTGGTTATGAGGTAAACTGGCTCGTGTTTGACTATCCTTCAATGACGCTGCTGGCTTCTTATAACAATGAGATTGGCCTGCCCGAGGCTGCAGCTGTCAATACCCTGCCTTTGAATACGGATATCCAGTATTATTTGGTCTATGCATCCGTAACCGACAGCAGCACGGGTTGTGAAGTAAGTGATTCCGTTTTCGTGAAGGTATTCAATACACCCGAAGGCGATTTCTTTGCTCCCGGATTTGATACCATTTTTGCCTGCATCGATGCGTGTGAAGCAGCTTCGGATCTGAGTATTTACGGAGCCGATTCCTTCAACATCTATGACAGCTATGGTAATATTTATACCAGTGCCGGACAGATTTTCCCCGCTGTTTGCTGGGATACGATCTACAGTGCACCGGATACCGTTACTTTCTACGCCGAATTCTTCCTGAATGGTTGTATGGGTATGGATTCTGCTGTTCTCGTACTTTGGGAACTGCCGGAAGTCTATAACCTGACCCACGACGGCGATCTGGAATTCTGCTGGAACACCGCCGGTCCTGAGCTTTATATGGATAACAGCGATGGTGAAGATTCCTATGATTTGTATCGGGATGGCGCTTTGGTTGCTACCGTTGCCGGCGACGGCGACAGCATCACCTTCGGCAACTGGAACATTCCCGGTGAGTACTGGGTTGTGGCCACCGATACCCTGACCGGATGTGTCAACTATATGAGTGACACCCTCACCCTGATCTCCGATACCATTGTGATTGATCTGATCAGTGAGTTCGATACCGTTTGTCCGACCTTTACTTCTCGGATGACGGTCGACTTCCTGTCTGATACTTCCAACTATGGTCCTTTCACCTTTGCCTGGAATCCGGTAGGTTCCAAGTTCACGCCCGATGGATACGGAGAAGGCATTGCCCGTCCGGGTAGTGTTACCACTCTTTACTCCGTTACTGTTACCGGCACGGATCCTCTCTGTACTGCTACTGACAACTTCGAGTTGGCTGTATGGAACGGATCCATCGCTTCTATCGGCGATAGCGCCAATGGACTGGCCAATGTAAGCGATACCAGCATCTGCCTTGGTTCAAGCATTGACCTGCAGGTGAGCTGGACCCTGGGCGATGCCCCGATCACCAGCGTGACCTGGAATCCGATGACAGGGGTTACTCCGGATAATCACCTTAACAATCCGGTGGGTGCTACATTCAGTACTACGGCAGCTACCACCTATACCGTAACGATACAGGATGCCAATGGCTGTGTTGCACACGACAGTGTGAATGTATTTGTTAATGTTGCCCCGATCGTGAAGATCAACAACGATATCCCGGCCGCAATTTGTCCCGGATCAGACACAACCCTGGTTGCAGGAGTTACTTTTGGTACCGGTCCTTACACCTATACCTGGTCCCCGGCTACCGGTGATCCCAGTGTGGTTTATGAAAACAACGACACCCTGGTGGTATCACCTGCGGTTACTACCACTTATTATCTGACGGTCTATGATGCAGGACTGAACTGCTATGGATATGCCTCACTTACTGTAGAAGTAATTGATGCTCCGGTTATCGTCAGTATGGGTGAACCTTACTTCACCTGTCAGTGGGGCGAAATCAACCTCGCTCCGGTAATCACCGGTTCCCCGGCCAATTTTGCCTGGACACAGGTAGCTGGCCCTGCTGCACTGCCTCCCATTACCGCTACACAGAATCCGACCATTGCAATGAATGGTATCCTGAACGGTCTTTATCAGGTCGAGTTAGCCATCGTCGATGGCAATGGATGCGAGGCCATCGATAGTGCATATATTAATGTAACCATTGGACCATCCATCAGCGCTGGTGCTGACCAGTACATTTGTGAAGGAACCACTGTTACCCTAACAGGTCAAGGTGGTAATGGTACAACCAGTTACAGCTGGTATAGCGATACGAGTTATGGCGCTGGCAGCCTTATTGCCAATTATGTAAGCATCGATGTAACCCCAAGCGTAACCACAACCTATTACCTGCGTGTCAATAATGACTCCTGCGGTGTAGCTACTTCACAGGTTACGGTTTATGTACATCCTGCAACTCCCGTCTTCTTCGACGGTCTTGCTGCCGGTTATTGCGAAGTGGAAGATCCCATCACCCTCACCAATGTATCTCCAGTAGGTGGTACTTTCAGTGGTGAAGGCGTAGATCCTGTGACCGGTGTATTCGATCCGGGTGCTGTTACCACCAAGGATGCGCCGATCACGATTCTTTATGAATATGCCGACAGCACAGTTTATCCGCTGTATCCTGTTTGCGTATACAGCCATAGTATGACTACCACCGTTTGGTCCACCCCGATCGTTACTATTGGAACGGTAGCTCCGGTTTGCGCCGATGCCGCTGCCTTCCCTGTAACTGATTTCGCTGGAATGCCTGCTGGTGGTTCCTATGAAATTGATGGCAACCCCGTTGCTGGCAATGTAGATCCTGCTACCCTCGGTGCCGGTATCTTCGATGTATGGTATTACTATACCGATGCCAACGGCTGCTCCGACAGCGCAATGACCACCTTCGAGGTGTATGCCCTGCCGATGAAGTACGACCTGATCGCTACCAGCCCGACCAATGCCGGTCATTATTGCGATGGCGACAGTGCTGACATCACACTTGATAACTCTGAAGTAGATGTTACGTATGACCTCTACCTGAAAACCAGTATGATTTCCACCGCTACCTTCCAGAACTCTGTAGCAGGTACCGGTACTGCCATCAGCTTTGGCCAGTTTGCCTCCAATGGCTTCTACTATGTGCTGGCTACCAACGATACCTCTGGCTGCAGCAGTGCTGCCAGCGATACCGTACAGCTGATTCAGGAAGAATTGCCGCAGCAGTTTAACCTGATTGTGGAAAATGGTGGACATTATTGCGAAGACTTCGCTTGTGAAACAACTACCTGTGACGGAGTACGCATTGGTATGTACAGCACCAATCGTGAGGATAAATACTTCCTCTATATGGTTGGCAATCCTGCACCTGTTGCCGAAATGAACGGTACTGTTCCTTCCGGTGGCGCCAAGTGGTTCCCCGGCAAGTTCACCGCAGCAGGAGACTATTACGTAATGGCTGTGGATACCAGCACCCCTGCAAATTGTCCTCAGTGGATGCTTGATACCGTTACCATCACTATCGATCCCAAACCTGTTGTTCAGTCTTTGAGCAAGGATAATGTTTGCCAGTGTCCTGGTGAGTTCACCACTATTTCTATTGCAGCTGCTGAAACCGATGTATATTATGTATTGTATTTCGGTGGAGTTGCTGTGGATACGATCAGCGGAACAACCAGCTTTGACCCGGTCAATGTTGTAGGAACTTATACTGTTGTTGGATACAAAGTAAGCAACGGTACGAATGTTTGGAATAATCCGCTCTTCGGTGTACCTGCAAGCTGGGAAACCATCTGTGTGGATACAATGGGCACCATTGACGTATGTGAGTATGTACTGGTAGCTGTGGATGATCTGCGTTTCTACGATCAGGATCCTGCTACCCCCACTACGATGACTATTGATGGTGGAGAAGAAGGTTACATTACCGTTGATGTCAGTGGTGACTATCCTGGAGGCGCATTTGCCTGGGAAGTTAGTACCGATGGCGGTACCCTCTGGAATACGGTCGTTGACGGCGGCATTTACAGTGGAGCTACCACTGACAGCCTCGTGATTGATCCGGTCAGCTATCCTTCAATGCAGGGATACCAGTATCGCTTCATCGTCACCGGATACTGCAATGCAGATACCTCTGACGTGGTTACCCTGGAAGTACGTCCTGATATTACCCTTTATGCCGGCGAACCGAGCTGGGCTAAGAGTCTGGATACCGTACAGTGTGCCAATACCATCGAAATTCCGATTTATGCGGAGAACTTTGATATGGTTGGTTCTGCTTCACTCAATATCCTCTTCGATTACACTATAATGGATTGGGTTGGACAGGCACTTGTTGATGTTCACCCTGCCCTTACTGATCCTGGTGTCATCTTCCAGTATGGACCTGGTATTGGTTCCGGCCGTGTTACTGTTTCCATCTTCAGTATGACCCCGATCAATATCGGTAACGATGTCCTCTTTAAGATTCCGTTCGAAATGCCTGCTACTGGCGGATACAGTACCCTTGAGTGGGATCTCGTGATTCCGGGTGCCAACCAGGTAACAGACGTGGCTACGGTCAGCCTGAAGACTACTTATGTAAATGGAAGTGTTACCGGTCGTTCACTGCCGATCCCGGATGTTAATATCACTCCGAACCCGATCTGTGAAGGTGATGAGCTCTTCCTGACCGCGAATCCTTATTCCAACGAACCAGGTGGTAACCCTGTTATCGGTATATGGCAAGTACCGAATAATGCGCGTGGCATCGGTGGATACCTCATCGACAACGACACCAGCCTGATTATGGAGTTGGCTGACAATGGTGATTATACCTACACCGCTACCGATCGTTACGGATGCGAGTTTGATACCACCGTTACCGTTCAGGTTAATCCGCTGCCCGAAGTATTCAATGTACTCGGTGGTGGTACCGCTTGTGCCGGTAGTGCTGTTGAAATCAGCCTGGATGGATCACAGGAAGGCGTGAAATACTACCTGATGTACAATGGTAGTGTTCACCAGCCTGCCGGTTATCCTGCTTATATTATCAATGGTACCGGTGGACCGATCACCTTTGGTCCGGTTATCCCCGGAAATCAGATCCTGGGCTCTTATGCCTATACTGTAATGGCCATTGACACCACTGAGCCGACGCTTTGCGACGTGATGATGAATGGTGTAGCCATCGTAACCATCACCCCCAACCCGCTTTCATTCCCGCTCCGCGTGATTGAGAACAGTGTTGCCAAGGTTTCAGGTGAATATTGCGAAGGAACAGGCGGATTGCCTGTGATCCTGGGCGGTTCTCAAAATAATGTTACCTACGAACTGTGGTACTCCCCTGTTTGCTGTGCGTGTCCGGATACAATGCTGGAAACCCGCACCGGTACAGGAAGCACCTTGTCCTTCGGTAACCAGGAACTTCCCGGATACTATTTCGTACGCGCCATCAACAATACTACCGGTTGTGAAAGCGAAATGCAGAACTGTGTCTTCATTAAGATCAATCCGCTGCCCACAGCCCATATTACCGGCGATGCCGAAATATGTGAAGGTGAAAGCACAGATCTTACTGTGACCTTCACTGGTAAAGCGCCTTTCTACGTAACCATCAATGGTGTTACCTATGGCCCGATCGCTACCACGAGCTGGTCTACCACCGTTACACCTCCTGTTGGAACTACTGTATACACCATCAGCAATGTTGAAGATGCCAATCTCTGTAACAATACCGGAACCGGTAGCGCTACTGTGGTTGTCAATCCTCTCCCCAATGCGCACGCCAGTTACTGGATGGATACCTATTGCGTTGGACAGACCATTTATCTCTTTGGTCAGCCGGGTGCAATGAGTTACGCCTGGACTGGTCCTGACGGATTTACTTCCACATTGCAGAATCCTGAGATTCCGAACAGCACATTGGCCAACGCTGGCTGGTACTACCTGACCGTAACCAATATCGTTACCGGTTGTGTAAATGTTGATTCTGTTGAAGTTGTGCTCAATACCCTGCCCATCGCCATTGCTATTGGTGACGAGGTTTGTGTAGGAGATGATATCACCCTGACAGGCTCTAACAGCTATGGTACCAGTAGCAGCATTGTTTCTTATACCTGGCGCTTCAATGGTGATACCCTCACACACGATGCAGACACCGTATTTGGCCCTGCTACTACTGCTATGGCTGGTACTTACGAATTGTTCGTTGTTGATGGTAATGGTTGTACCGATGATGCCAGCGCTACGGTTGTTGTTCACGCACTGCCCGTTGCTGACGCTGGAGCTGATCAGGACATCTGTCTTGGTGAGACTGCTATGCTCGTGGCTACAGGCGGTGACCTCTATTACTGGAGTACTGGTGAAACTACGGATACGATCTACGTAATGCCTACAGATACGGCTACTTATTATGTAACTGTGACCGAATTACACGGCAGCCAGCTTTCCTGTGAAAGTGTTGATACGGTGAGCGTGAATGTTCTTCCGCTGCCCGTACCTTACGAACTGACCCAGGATGGCATTTACTGCTTCGGTTGCTTCGGTATTCCTGTGAATCTGGTGAACAGTGATTTGGGGATCGATTACATCCTATATCATATGCCGCTTAACAGCAGTGTCTGGAGTCCTGTGGATACCCTCGCTGGCGTAGGTGGTGTATTGTACTTCGGTGATCTGGAAGTACCGGGTACCTACAAAGTACTTGGTGTGAATAGCCTTACCGGATGTCAGAGCTGGATGTCCAATGAGATTCTGATCAACCTTCGTCCTGCGCCTACCGCCAATTTTGACGGCGATGTGGATGTATGTGCCGATGAGTGTGAAACCCTTACTGTAACCCTGACCGGCCTCACTCCATTCACGATCCATTATAGTGATGGTTCCGTGGTTGTGATGAATGATGCAGACCTGACCTATCTGGGTCTGGTAAGCGGAATTGAGACCTGGACGTATGAACTGACTGTCTGTGGTTCCACTGCACCTGCCTATATTGGCATTGACCTCGTAGAAGACAGTGTATGCTTCCGTACCGGTGATACCGCTTATATTAATGTATTGCCCCTGCCAGTTGCCTACGATGTGACGGGTGGTGGATACTACTGCAATATTGGTGTACCTGTCGGACTGGCCGGTAGCCAAATTGGCGTCAGCTATGTTCTGCATCTGAACGGCAGCCCGATGGATACCATTCCTGGAACCGGTGCTGCAATCAGCTTCGGTGCGCAGACCCAACTGGGTACGTATACTGTAATGGGCATTAACGACCTGACCGGTTGTACCAACGATATGAACGGCTATGCCGAACTTACCGGAGGTAATCTGCCGATGGTTTATGACCTTGAAGGCGACGGTTTCTACTGTGCCGGCGACTCCAGTCAGATCTGGATGAACTACAGTGAAATCGGAGTCACCTATGAGCTGCTGCTTAATGGTATTTCAACCGGAGTTAGCGTTGCCGGTACCGGTGGTATGATCAGCTTCGGTTATGTAACCGCTGTTGGAACCTATACCGTACAGGGTATTGATGATGTGACTTCCTGCATCTCCCTGATGAATGGTGATGTAGATGTGGATATCGTTCCGCTGCCTACCGCCAATGTGAGTGGTTCCACCACGATCTGCAGCGGTGACAATGCGGCCATTACGGTTACCTTTACAGGTACACCTCCTTTCAGCTTCGTACTGAACGGGATCAGCTATTCTACCAGCAATTATGTCTGGACGAATAACTTCAGCCCGATGAGCACCACCACCTACGCTGTAAGTCTTGTAGAAGACCTCTACTGTTCCAATACAGGTGGTGATACCGCTCTGGTTACCGTCAGCAAGCCTACTGCCTACACGATCACCGGTGGTGGTGTGTATTGCGAGGGTGGCGCTGGTAAGGTGATTGGTTTGAACGGTTCACAAATAGGTGTTACCTACGAACTCTACCTGAACGGTGTAGCTACAGGTCAATTTGTCGCTGGAAGTGGCGCTGCCATTAGCTTCGGAAACCAAACTGCCGCTGGTGTCTACTCCATCGTAGGTACCTTTGATGTCGGTGGTTGTTCCGGAAATATGACAGGAACCTTAACCATCTCCATCAACCCATTACCGATGGTGTTCAATGTAACCGGTGGTGATTCCTGCTGTATGGGCTGTGAAATTATCTTCATTGGCCTGGATAGCACCGAAGCGAATTCCAACATTCGTTACGAGCTTTGGAGAAACGGTTCATTGTACAACAACCCGAACTTTGCACCTAAATATGGAACCGGTGCTGCGATTGAGTGGGGTTATATGACACAAGCTGGTACCTATACCATCCGTGCGGTGAATGAAGTTACCGGTTGTGCCACCTTTATGAATGGCTCTGCTGTTGCCTTCTTCTTCCCCGAACCTGCTGCTAGCATTGCCGGTGATGATACCCTCTGTTACGGTGAAACTGCTGATATTACCATCACCTTTACCGCTGGAACACCGCCTTTCAGTGTCCTGGTATTCGAAGATGGAGATACCCTGCAGTATTTCAACAATATCCCCGGACCTATCTTTACTTATACCACTCCTGTGCTTAGTGCAGGTGTACATACCTATGCTCTTGTTGAGGTTGCTGATGCAGAATGTTTCGCCACAGCTACCGGCTCTGCCACAGTGGTGGTCAACGCTCTGCCTCAGGTTAATCTGAGTATGTATGACGGTTATTGTGTAGATGCTCCTGCCGACACCCTGGTTATGGGTTATCCGATGGGTGGAACTTATACCATCAATGGTAATCCCGCTGTGGTATTTGACCCCGCCGCCCTCGGCGTTGGTGTACATCTTGTAGAGTATACATACACAGATATGAATGGCTGTACCAACAGTGCTTCTATGGACGTGGAAGTATATGAACTGCCTGTATGTTCCGTCACAGGAGGCACCCTCTGCATAGATGGTGATATCATCACGCTTGCTACTGGTATGCCTGCAGGTGGTACCTACTATGTCGACGGTGTAGCTACATCTACCTTCGATCCTGCAGTTTATGGTGTAGGTGGTTACGAACTGACGTATGTATATGTTGACTCCAATGGCTGCGAATGCAGTGCAATGGACAGCATCTTCGTAACCGACCTTCCTGTGGTGACCATCGATCCTATCGCTGACGTTTGCGCCAATGATGCACCTGTTGCACTCACAGCTAGTCCAGCCGGTGGTGTATTCAGTGGTTCTGGTGTTGTTGGTAATACCTTCGATCCTACCCTGGTTACTCCTGGAATGTGTTATGAGATTGTCTACACCATCAGTGTTGGGGTTTGCGCTAATTCTGATACCATTCTTGTCTGTGTTAATACCTTACCGATGGATATGCCGCTTGTTGGTGATACCCTGGTTTGCGAATTTACCAACCAGGATATTGGCCTTGGCTCTACAGAAGCTGGTATTACTTACCAGTTGTATCGCAACGGCAATATCATCAACGGTCAGCTGATCACTGGAACGGGAAGTCCGATGAGCTTCGGTACCCAGTCACAAGCAGGTACATATACTGTATATGCTGAGAATCCTGTAACCGGTTGCGGCCGCTTCCTCACTGATAACGCTGTAATCACTTGGATTCCGTTGCCAACAGTTACCACCTTTGGTAATGGTACACATTGTACAGGCGACAGCACCGCAGTGGAATTTGTCTTCACCGGTACACCTCCGTTCACCCTCGAGTACAATATCAACGGTGCCGACTATGTGGTTAGTGGTATTATGACTTACTCCTACACACTGGAGTTCCTGAATCTTACCACTAATCTCAACATTACAAATGTTACTATTATCGACCTGACTTGCTACAATGATGGCAATCCTGTTACAATCACTGTTCTTCCTGCTACTGCTGATGTCAGCATCGTTGGTGGTGGTGAGTATTGTGAAGGTGAAGCCGGTGTAACTGTAGGTCTTGACAGTACCGTTGTTGGTGCGTTCTATGAACTGTACAAGGATGGCGTTGCTACGGGTGATGTCTTAGTAGGTAATGGTACTGCAATGACTTTCGTAGGTCTGCAGACAGCCGGCACTTACACTGCCATCGCTACAGCTTCTGGCAGCTGCCAGACCGCCGTTCTCGGTTCTGTAGTTGTGGTTGAGAATCCGCTGCCAACAGTTTCTGCCTTCGCTACGATGGATACCATCTGTATCGGCGAAAGCACTGACCTTATGGCTACAGGTGCCGACAGCTATGAATGGAATACCGGTGATCTGACTGCCAGCATCACTGTTAGTCCGACTGTTACTACTACCTATACCGTGACAGGTACCACCACCGCCGGCTGCGAAGCCACGGCTGATGTTACCGTTGTGGTCAATGCTGCTCCTGTAGTGACTGCTACTGCTTCTCAAATGAGCATCTGTCTCGGACTGAGTACAGACCTTACCGCTGCAGGTGCAGTATCCTACGAATGGAGTACTGGTGAAACCACAGCAATCATCACGGTTAATCCTAGCGTTACTACCACTTACTATGTAACTGGTACCGATGCCAACGGATGTACCGCTGAAGCTATGGTTGAAGTAGAAGTATTTACCAACCCGGTTGTTGATGTTACTCCGAGTGCTGCTGAGATCTGCTTAGGTGACGATGTTACCTTGACCGCTGGCGGTGCGGATACGTATGAGTGGAATACTGGTGATATGACCGCTGCCATTACGGTAAGCCCAACATCTACCACTACTTATACAGTGACTGGTACTGTTGCCGGTGGTTGTACCGCTGAAGCTTCTGTTACGGTTACTGTCAATGCACTTCCGACAGTTGAGGTTACCCCTGCTTCAGCAGTTATCTGCGAAGGCGACGATGTAAGCCTGACTGCTTCTGGTGCTGTCAGTTATCTCTGGAGTAACGGTGCTACCACAGCTACAATTATTGTTAGTCCGATGGCTACTACCACTTACACTGTAACTGGTACAAGTGCTGAAGGCTGCGAAAATGTTGCCAGTGCAACGGTTACCGTAAGCGCACCTCAGGCCGTAGATGCTGGTCTTGACCAGACTATCACCGGTGGTGGAAGCGCTACCCTCACTGCAACTGTAACTGGTGGCAGTGGTGACTTCGCTTACTACTGGACCCCGGGTGGTGAAACTACAGCCTCCATCGTTGTATCACCGACCGATACTACTACCTACTATGTTGAAGTAACTGACAACATCAGTGGTTGTGTGGTAAGCGATATGGTTACTGTTAATGTGATCAGCGTGGTGGGTGACCTTGCAGGTGTTGTTACCTATAAGAACGCTGCCGGTACCCCGATGACCAATACCCCGGTTGTCCTGATGAAGAATGGTGCACCTGTTGCCTCCACGATGACGGATGCCAACGGAGCCTATACCTTCACAGGTGTATATGCCGGTTCGTACACTGTCGTTGCTGAGCCTACCAAGGCCTGGGGCGGTGCTAACTCCAACGATGCGCTCCTGATTCTGAAGCATTCTGTTAGCCTCGAACTGTTGAGCGGTCTGAACCTTGCAGCTGCCGATGTTACCGGTGAAGGCTTCGTGAATGCTACTGACGCTCTCCAGGTTGCACAACGCTTCGTTACCCTCATCAACTCCTTCGCTGCTGGTGACTGGGTAAGTGATGCTACCCCTGTTACCATCTCCTCTGCCGGTCTTGTAAGTGGTGTGGATGTACAGGTACTGTGTATGGGTGATGTGAACGGCTCCTTTACTCCCGCTGCCAAGGCTACTGTGGAAATCAGCAGCAATGGTACAATGGAGATCAATTCTTTCGAAACAGTAGAAGTCCCGGTATCCGTAAGCAAGGATATGACCGTCGGTGCGATTTCACTCGTACTCGACTATCCGGAAGACGCAGTTGAGGTAGAAGGAGTACTGCTGGGTACCAAGGAATCCAGCAGCCTCCTCTACACTGACTACAACGGCGTGCTGAGGATTTCCTGGTATGATATGAACGCTCGCCAGACCAATGCTGGTGAAGCCCTCGTAACCCTGAAACTGCGTATCAAAGACCTGAGTTATGTGTTGAGTGATGTGATTGAAATCACTACCACCAATGAAAGCCAGATTGGCGATGCCAGTGCCACTGTTCAGAATGTAAACCTGACAATGCCTAAGCTCACTGTTGCTACAGAAAGCTTCTCCATTGCCAACTACCCGAACCCCTTCAGCAACACTACTCAGTTTAAGTATTCACTGCCTGTAAATGGTAAGGTTAGCCTGAAGGTTTACAATGTACTCGGTGAGCAGGTTAGCGTACTGCTTGACAACCAGGCTCAGGAAGCCGGAAACTACAAAGTGGATTTCCGAGCCAACAACCTGAGCCCGGGAACCTACACCTATCGCTTCGAAGTGAAGGGTGCACAGCAGTTCAGCAAAACCGGTATGATGGTTCTCACCAGATAATCTAAGGCTGAGATAAGAAAAAAGAGGCTGTCGAAAGGCAGCCTCTTTTTTTTTTGAGATAAGGACGTGTTTTATGCCGGGATGTACACAATCCCCTTTTCAGTAAAGAAAGTCTCTGAAAAGTGCTTATTTAAAGCCATAAAATGAGTTGTAACACCGATCGAAGATACTTCCTCACGGATATCTCCCCCTTTTAAATACAGAATGCCATTCTCCAGGGAATTGTTCCCTTTTTTATTAATTAATGGAAGAACCCAACCCCGGAAAACATCCAAGCGTGTTACAGCCCTGGATACTACAAAATCAAATTTACCCTGCAAATCTTCGACTCGTGTCCATTTGGTTCTTACATTTCCCAATTGCAAGTATTCCACTGCTTCACCTACCGCATTCACTTTTTTTCTGATGGAATCCACCAGGGTAAACCGGCATTCCGGAAATAGAACTGCCAGAGGAATCCCAGGAAACCCACCACCTGTCCCGACGTCCAGAACCTTTGTTCCCGGTTCGAACTGAATGATTTTAGCAATAGACAGGGAGTGAAGAATATGATGCAACTCAAGATTGTCAATATCTTTGCGCGAAATGAGATTCAGATTTTGATTTTTCTGATGGTAGAATTCCATCATTCTTTCAAATTGACTCTTCTGCTCATCCGTTAAATTCGGAAAATATTTGCTGATGTATTGCATTGCGTATCTGTACTTATTTCAAATGTAATAAATGAAACAGGCCCTTTGTCTTCTTTTCTTTCTTCTTTCTTATGGAATGCTGTTTTCACAGACAAGAATATCCCGCGAGGCGTATATCAACACCTATGCGGATATAGCTGTGGAGGAAATGAAAGATTCCGGCATCCCGGCCAGCATCAAGCTCGCCCAGGCCCTGCTTGAATCAGACAATGGGAACAGCCCCCTGGCCCGTAAGGCCAATAATCACTTTGGCATTAAATGTCACAGAGGATGGGATAGGGGTACTTTTTATCAGGATGATGATCATAAAAATGAATGCTTCCGTAGTTATAAAAATGTCGAGGAATCTTATCACGACCACAGCCTCTTTCTCACTACCCGCGATAGGTACAAAAATCTGTTCACCCTCAAAATTACCGATTACAAAGGATGGGCTCACGGGCTTAAGAAGGCGGGTTATGCAACCAACCCACGCTATCCCCATCTTCTTATAAAAATCATTGAAGACAATAAACTATACCATTTTGATCAAGGTGTTGATGTGGCTCAGCCTGCTGTTCCAAAAGAGCGCAGGAATCAAGATGAGAAATCGGATTTTCCTGATGTACGTCTGTCTCAGGGTGAAGAACCGGCTTTGATTAACGGGGTGAAGTATGTGATCGCTGATGAGGATGACAAGCTGGAGTTGATTGCCCGGCGGCATAAGCAGAATGTATGGATTCTCAGAAAGTTTAATGAAGTGGACAAAACCTGGGAACCTGCACCTGGTGATCGGGTTTTTCTGCAACCCAAAAAACGTAAATCTCGCAGCGAAACGCATATCGTTCAAACCGGTGAAAGGCTGTGGGATATCTCGATGCAATACGCGGTTAAACTCAAAAGACTTGAGAAATTGAATGGATTGGACCGTCAGGATACCCTATCGGCAGGTCAGCAAATAAAACTACGTTGACCATTACTCTTCCAAGGCTTGCAGTATCAGTTTATTCCGGTCAGCCGTAAGGATTTCCGGTTTTAAGTCCTGATCTAGGTCGATAAGCACCGGAGGAAATCTGCCATCCAATACTTTATGCACCTGCTCACTCCCGTACTTGTACAAATAAATGCGGTCGTTCAGGCTATCTGCCAGCGCGATGAACCTTTCATTCCCGGGATTAATGACCACCGGAGCTTGCCAGATCGCACCGTCCACGAGAGACTCAAGCAGTAATTTCCCTTGCTTATCCATCACACGAAGATACCCCTGGTCGAAGAAGATGTAATCAAAGTCTCTGGAGGAGGAGAAGGCATCATAGAGGAAGAAATGATCTTCAGTCAATGCATTCATATTTTGCGTCTGCACCCTGCCATTGCGTTGCAGCGCCCTGATCTGCCCTTTATTATCCGTCGTAATAATCCTGGTCTCTCCATCCATTCTTTGCATAAAGAATGGACTTTGCGGGGCATTTTGAAAGGAACGCCTGATCCTGACCCTGATGTCGCCTCGCCTGTCGGTCATAATGACCTCCCCATTCTCATCAGCGATGATGATATAATCTTTACCATACATCGCCAGGTACTGGACAGGAACACTTACCCTGGCTTTCATTTCGGGCTTTTTCCAGCCATCCACCTCCTTGCCTCTGATATCAAAGTTCCGGATCAATCCGTCTTGCCCGGCAATCAGAATGCGGTAGTCTTTTCTTCCATCATAATCCAGGGCAACAAGGGGATTTGATGCTGCCACCGGAAGGCTTACAGGAAAGCCTTCCACATCCTTTCCCAGCACATCCACAAGATACATTTTGGATGCGGTATTGAAGAGATACTGGAACTTGCTGTTCCTGTAGGCATCTACCACCTGAATATCTCCCATCAGTCTGTCATCCATCTGATAGTCCCAAAGAATCTCCCCCTGTGGACTGAAGAGGGTAAGTGTATTTCTATCATCGGCCACCAGCACATTGTAGCGCTTATTCCTGTGATCCCAGACCGGGAATGGCCTGTGGGTGATCATTCCTGCGAGGCTTTGTCTTTGCACGGGTCTTTTTGCTCCGTTTGCTTGCGCGCGGGTCAGCACCATCGTTATGAGGCGATGCTTTTCGGATACTTCTGCCCAGGCCAGTTGATGGGATGAAGCTTTTTCATCCTGCTGATCTTCTCCACTTCCTGGTAGAATGCTGAAGCCCCATTGGATCGCGGAATCGGGGAGCATATCTGCCATTCCGGACCTGGCGGGATTAGAGGCGAAAATTCGTCCTGCCTGAACATTTGCAGCCATCTTGCGGATGCTTTCCTCATTTCTGGAAAGCAGGAGGGTTTTTCCGGCAGCGATCACTTGCCATTTCAGGCTGTCGCCCTCATTACGGTCGGGCATTATGCTGTCCATTTTTTGACGAAATACGCTTGTGAGCACCGGATCCAGCTCCAGATTCTTCCGAAATCCGGAAACGAAGGTGCGGGATGTACTGTCGAGGGGATAAAGCTGGATAAGCGGGGTGGTGTGCTGTAGTTGCAGGACGGAAAAGCGCAGCAGATGTTCTTCTGTCAGGCTGTCTTCCTCTTTGTGTTTCGTCCAGTCCATTTCCAGGTACCCAAGGCTGGCATAAGCCAGGATTCCTTCCGGTACCTCCCCGGGCCAGGCCATCGCAGCGAAAGCTGTTTTTCCCTTTGCAGATACATTACGTAATGCCTGTGGATAACCCGAGAGATAAATTTCATTGCGCTTGAAAAGGACATCCAGCACCAGCTTCTCCTTCTCCATTTCCCCTGCGGATTCAATCTGTGGCATCCTGCCTGAATGCTGCAGGAAAGACTCCAGAAGGGATGCGTTAACAAATAGACTGACGGCGGCCTTTCGCTTTGTGTCTTTCCATTGATTTTGCTGTTCATTGGCGTAAGTGCGCCGCAGGGCTGTCTTCAGTACTCCTATTCCTTCCCGGCTTCCCGACATCGCCCAAAGATTTCGTTCGAGCCTGGCAAAGAGGGTGCTTTGTTCATCAAGTTTGACCATCAGGCCTCCATCTGCCTCTTCTGTTACCCGGGCACCCGCCTCAGCCAGGATATCTGACCAGGCTTTTCTTTTCCGGGCATCGCTGGCATCCGAAAGCAAACCCACTTCCCATCCTTGCTCTCCGGGGAACAGAACCAGGAGAATTTCCTGTTGCCGCAGGATTTCATATTGTTCAGGTGAATGCCGATAGACAGAATCTAATTTCAAGAGCCAACTCACAGGAAGATGCAATGCCGGATAATCTGCCGTCTCTTCAAAAATCCGGGAGGTGCCAATTTCAGCCTTACCAAAAAATGCGGGTCCATTGATACGGATCACGGCCTGAGTATTGTCAGGCAGGTGCTGCCACGGATTTCCCGGCTGACGAATAACAGCATAGAAAGTGAGCCAGCCGATGGCAATACTCAGCAAGAGCAGGAATGACATTCCCAGCCAGATACTTCTTTTGTCAGAACCCATTGTTTTTTCTGCTCAGGAAGGCAATGCTCAAAGGTAAAGGATGCCGCTTCATTCTGCCGTTTTTTGCATTCTAATTTCTAACATTACTCTGTTAATTCCTTGGATCAGAAAGGAAAACGCAACTGCTTCCTCACCACAAAACTCTTTCTGTGTAAAGGACTTGCACCCTGTATCTCCAGGGCGGCAATATGCCTGGCTGTGGGATATCCCTTATTGTGTTCCCAGTCGTAGCCCGGATAAAGCTTGTGTGCTTCCTTCATCCAATCATCCCGGTATGTTTTGGCAAGGATGGAAGCTGCGGCGATGCAGCTATAGGTGGCATCCCCCCGGATGACGAGTTGGTGGGGGATGCCTGGATAGGGATGAAAGCGGTTCCCATCCACCAGCAGCAAGGCTGGGCTTACCTCCAGCTGCGCAACCGCCAGGTGCATCGCACGGATACTGGCCTGGAGGATATTGATTTCATCGATAAGAGAGGCATCCACAGAAGCCACCGCCCAGGCCTGTGCCCTGTTTTCTATTTCTGCCCGCAGCGCCAGGCGACGGCTTTCACTCAGCTTCTTTGAATCATTCAGGCCCCTGGGAATATCGTTGGAATGAAGAATCACTGCGGCGGCAAAAACCGGGCCTGCCAGACAGCCCCTTCCGGCTTCATCCAGCCCGCAAACTGCTTTCCCTTGATAATCAAAATGCTGCATATGCAGTGTCATTCAAAAGGAACATCAAAAGCAGAGAGAGGAGGTACAGGTATAAGATCAAGTTATGCATCCATTTGCGCCGGTAACTCCGATCGATGAAAAAATAGGTCAAATAGAATGAAAAGGGGACGAAGATCAGGATGCTGTGATACAGGAGTGAGGATCCGCTGAAAAAGAGCCCTGCCTGGCTGAGCAATAGAAACCAAAGCAAAACCAACTGCCTTTTCCTGAAGCTGATCACTCTTTCCCCTGAATGATAAAGAATACTTCCGAGCATTCGCAGAAGCAGCATTGCCGTAAAAGACCAGAAAATCACCAAAGGCCAGCCCCAGTTTTCCACCGCAGGGAGTGAGGGAATGATGATAATATTGGCAAAAGTTTCGAGTGGCAAGGTGCCATAGAAGAACCACGACAGCACGGAGAGGTAGAGCACAGGGGTGAATAAACCGGCCAGGGCTGCCATCCATTGGCGCCAGTCGAAAACGCGGTACACCATAAGCGTAATGAAGGGAAGCAGGGCAAAGGGCAATGCCGGCAGGTGAAAGAGGATAGCCAGGCTGATCAGGAGGCTGCCGGAAAAGAGCTCTTTGGTTTGGTCATATTTGTCAAAACCCCTCAGCAGGTAATGTAATCCACCGCTGAGCAGCAGCAAGGCCGGCAATCCGGGGTGAAAGAGCTGCAATGCCGGGCTGTAGGATGCCAGCAGTGGCAGGAAGAGAGCAGGGAAGAAGGTTTGCCGGCTGATCATCTGCACGCTGGCCAGGCTGAAAGTGAGCAGAAAACCACTGGCCAGGAGGAAAAAAATGGAAAGCAGCGTAGCCGGGATGCCGCCCCAAAACAATTGGAAAGCAGCCAGAGGGCCACAAAAAAGGCTGTATGCCCCATCGCAGTTAAGGTCGGCCTCGGATCTCCAGGCCGGGATCCACCACAAGAGCAGCAGCAGGATCACCAGGATGAGCTGCAATGGGGAGGCTTTCTTGTAGATTTTCAGCAGCATACCTTAACGTTATCTGAGGTCTTTCCCGATATCACGGCGAAAATAGCGCTGATCGAAGTGTACCTGACAGCTTGCCTCATATACGGCTGAAAGGGCATCATCCAGGTGTGGTCCCATTGCCGTGAGCGATAAAACCCTTCCTCCCGAACTTCGGATCTTCTTCTCTTCATCCAGGCGTGTACCGGCGTGGAAGACCAACACATCCCCGGTTTCACGAAGACCGGTCACCAGCTTGTCTTTTTCATACGCCTCAGGGTAGCCCCCGGATGCCAGGATGACACTGCAGCAATAATCCGGGGAGATACGGAGCGACTGATGGCCCAACTCACCCCTGGCCGCAGCCGCCAGCAGCGGAAGCAGGTCGCTCTCAATGCGGGGAATGACAGACTGGGTTTCGGGATCGCCCATCCTGACATTGTATTCAATCACAAAGGGATCTCCACCCACATTCATCAATCCGAAGAAAATGAAACCCTTGTAGGGGATGCTTTCCTGCTGCAATCCCGCCAGGGTAGGCTTGATGATCCGCGATTCCACCTTCCCAAGAAATGACTTGTCGGCAAATGGCACCGGCGATACCGATCCCATTCCCCCGGTGTTCTGACCCGTATCTCCTTCCCCGATGCGCTTATAGTCTTTGGCCTCAGGCAGCAGGAGGTAGTCCTTGCCATCGGTGAGCACAAATACACTGAGCTCAATGCCCTGCAAGAATTCTTCGATGACCACCGTATTGGAGGCATCGCCAAACATTGCATCCTGCAGCATCGCGCGCAGGGTTTCCTGTGCCTCTTCCAGGTCAGAGGTGATGATCACCCCTTTTCCGGCTGCCAGTCCATCGGCTTTCAGGACATAGGGGCCTTTGTTCTGCGCCAGCCAGGCCAGTCCTTCCGGCAGTTGCGCCCGCGTGAAGGAGCGGGAGGCAGCGCAGGGAATGCCGTGTGTGTGCATAAATGCCTTGGCGAAATCCTTACTGCTTTCCAGCCTTGCACCGGCCTTACCGGGTCCGATGATCATCAGGGATTCCAGGCCGGGCCTGCTTTCCAGGTCATCACGCAGTCCATCGGCCAGGGGCTGTTCCGGTCCGACCACCAGGAGGTCAATCTGCCTCTCCAGAATGAAAGCAGCCAGGGCATTGAAGTCATCAACAGCAAGGGAGATGTTTTCTCCTTCCATAGCCGTACCGGCATTTCCGGGGGCGATATACAGTTTTTCCAGCAGTGGACTTCTGGCTATTTTCCAGGCCAGGGCGTGTTCTCTCCCTCCCGATCCAATAAGCAATACCTTCATATTTAATAAATTTTCAATGCGCTGTATTTGATGCTGTTTTTTCAATGGCTGCCCATAGCCGTGCTGCCGTATCATCCCAGGAGAATTTATTCGCCTGAATCAGGCCTTTCTCCACCAGTCTGGCTTGCAGAGTCCGGTCTTCCAAAAGTGCTTCCATCGCCTTTTGAATGCTGTGCACATCAAAAGGATCCACCAGCAGGGCTGCCTCCCCGGCCACTTCCGGCATTGAGGTGGTGTTGCTGGTAATCACGGGGACGCCACTGCGGAAGGCTTCCAGAATCGGTATTCCAAATCCCTCAAAATAAGAAACATAGGTGAGGGCCGTGGCTGCACCCAGGGTGTGCTTCAGCGCCTCCCGGCTGAGTCGTCCCGTAAATACGACATCCTCCTTAAAGCGCATCTCACGCCAGGTTTTCTCCAGGGCCTCATTCCACCATTTTTTTTGTCCGCAAACCACCAAAGCGGCCTCCTTGCCTGAAGTCCGCAGACGGTCGAAAGCCTGGAAGAGCCGGGCCAGGTTTTTGCGGGGGATCTGGGATCCGACAAAAACAAAGTAGGGGAGGCCTTTGGAATGCTTTTCCCTTTGTTCTCGTATCTGCTTTGGATTTAGTGGGGTGAAGTGTTCCCCGGCTCCATTGTACACTACATCGATTTTATCCGCCGGGATGCCGTATTGTTTTTGGATGTCTTCTTTGGAGAAGGCGGAAACGGTGGCAATGCGTGTGGCCTGGCGAGCGTAGCGAGGGAAGAAATGACGGTAGAACTGGCGTTCCAGGGAGGGAATGTCTTCCGGATAATGCTCGAAATTCAGGTCGTGGATAATACTCAGGCTGGGAATACCAAGCCTGGGAGGCAGGTAGCCGTCGGGGGAGATGAACAGGTCGGCGCGGATCTTTTTGAGAACCCCGGGCAGCACCAGGTCGAACCAGATATAATAGAGAACAGGATGGCGTGCCTGGGGCGGAATGTGCATTGGGGTGACATTGTCCCCGAAGCGGAAAGTTTCACTCCAGGGCCGGTCGAACAGAAAAAAGAACTGGTGCTCGGGATGGGCGCGGGTGATGCGCTTCAGGGTTTCATACGTAAACCAACCTATGCCTTCCAGTTTTCCCGGAAGCAACAAGCGGGTATTGACTGCTATCCTCACCTGGGTTCCTTTGATGGGCAAGCTATGAATAATCTCCTAACTTTGGCAAATATCTTAAAAAATGCCGTGCCCCGGGGGCAAAGCGTCCTGAAGTATGCAGCGGAAATTCATCACAAACCTGGCATTGCTGCTTTTTTTGAACCTGCTGGTGAAGCCTTTCTGGATTTTCGGCATCGACCGCAGCGTGCAAAACCTGGTGGGGGCGGAGGAATATGGGTTTTATTTTTCCCTGCTGAATTTTTCCTTTCTCTTCAATATCCTGCTGGATTTCGGGATCACCAATTTCAACAACCGCAACATTGCCCGGCACCATCAGCTGCTGCAAAAGCATTTTTCAGGGATACTTTCGCTCAGAATCATTCTGGCTGTCGTATATCTAATCATTACATTGAGTGTGGGACTGGCCGCGGGCTATGATGGGCGGCAAATGCTTTTTCTGGGGGTCCTGGCCGGAAACCAGTTCCTGGCTTCCCTCATCCTCTACCTGCGTTCCAACATATCAGGTTTGCTGATGTTCCGCACCGACAGCCTGATTTCGGTCCTCGACCGCGGGCTGATGATCCTGATCTGTGGCCTGTTGCTCTGGACCAATCTGGGGGGGGGTGAGTTTCATATTTCGTGGTTTGTGCTGGCGCAGACGGCGGCTTACCTGTTCACCGCCCTGGTGGCCTTGCTCATCGTGATCCGGAAATCCGGCTTTCGCCGTATGCAATGGAATCCGGTTTTCAGCCGGATGATACTGAAGCAGAGCTTTCCTTTTGCGGTGCTCTTCCTGTTGATGTCGTTTTACAACCGCATCGATTCGGTTTTACTCGAGCGCCTGATCCCAGGCATTGAGGGCGCCCGCGCGAGCGGGATTTATGCCCTGGCCTTCCGTTTGCTGGATGCCGCCAGCCAGATTGCTTTTTTGTTTGCAGTACTTTTGTTGCCCTTGTTTTCCAGAATGTTGCGCAGGAAGGAGCCGGTGAATGAGATCCTTCGCCTTTCTTTTACCTTGTTGTTTACTTCCGGGATTGCCCTGGCAGCGTCCACTTCTTTTTTTAGTTATGAGTTGATGGACCTCTTCTATCACGAGCACGTGGCGGAATCAGCCGGGGTATTTCAGATCCTGATTTGGTGTTTCGTGCCCATCGCCACTACCTATGTTTTCGGGACGCTGCTGACAGCCAATGGAAACCTCTTGCAGCTGAATGTGATGGCTGCGGTGGGGATGCTGTTGAACCTGGCATTAAATTTCATCCTGATCCCTCGTTTCCAGGCCCTGGGTGCTGCTACGGCCAGTTTGATCACGCAGGGCATCACGGCAGGGATCCAGCTATGGATTGCCGTGAGGATCTTACGGATCAGGGCGGATTATGCCTATCTGCTGCGCTTGTTTCTTTATGCCGGGCTCACGGTACTCATCGCCTGGGGAATGCGGTTTTCGGGTCTGCCCTGGGGCTATGCAATGGGGCTGGCGATGCTGTCCGGGGTAGTGCTGGCTTTTGTTTTGGGCCTCATCCGTCCGCGTGCGCTTTGGCTCATCGTGCGTGCCGGGCGCGAAGTGGGGGAGGAAGTTTAAATTTCCAATTTCCAAGTCTCAATTTTCAATGGCAATGTTCATTTAATCAATGCATTGCATAATGCCCTAATCTTTTTTCATTTTTTATTTGTTATTTTTTTCCAAATCTCCGTGCCTTCTCCGTGTACCTCAGTGTAATAAGGGCTATAAAAAACAAATATTACACAAAGCGCAACAAGGATTCACAGAGAATGTTCGCACGCTGTGTGCTTCCGGGTCGGGTTTTACCACGGATTATCACAGATTTTCACTGATTGATGCGCTGAAAAAATCAGATCATCTTTGGCCGATGATTATTCCTGCGAAGTTTTTTCTCTTGCAAAGGGAATAAGAACTTTTTACCGCAGGGATCGCAAAGAAAAACGCCAAGGTCGCGAAGGGGATTTTTCTTTTCCTCAACAATTCACACTCGAACGCACACGCTTAGTCGTTTCCACTGATCCCAGGTCCCAGGTCCCTGGTCCTTGGTCCTTGGTTCTTGGTCCTTGGAAAAGGAAAAGCTGAGAAAAACAAAAGTTACACAAAGCGCACGAAGTATTCACAGAGAATATTCTCTCGCTTTCAGCTGTTCGCTGTTTCTGCCTTTCCTAATACACTTGTTGTGTATTAATAAGTTGTTATATTTGACATCTAATTAAGATGAAATGAATTTTCGGGCCTTTGAAGAAGCCTTTCGTGCATTTCCGGTTTTCTCCTTGCGGGATATCGAAAAGCATTTTCCAGACTTTGACCGGCGGCGGCTGGTTGAGTGGCAACACAAAGGCTATCTGAAAAGAATAAGACAAGGGTATTATTATTTCGCTGGTGTCAACAAGCAGGAGTCCTTCCTCTTTTATGCAGCCAATTGTATATACGCCCCATCCTATCTCTCCCTGGAATCGGCGATGAGTTGGTATGGCTTTATTCCAGAAGGTGTCTTCAGCCTGACTTCGGTGAGCACCCGCAATACCGCACGATTTGATACTCAACTCGGATTGTTTGTCTATCATCACTTTAAGCCCAAAATGTTTTTTGGTTATACTTTGCTTCCATTTGGGGGCCAAAGCATCCGTATGGCCGAACCAGAGAAACTCTTGCTGGATTATTTCTATTTCTGGAAGATTGACAGCCGGCAAGAAATGGATGCCTTAAGACTGAATACCTTTCAGTTGAGAGAAAGCCTGGATATGCATAAACTGGATGATTATCTCCGTTTCACTCAATCAGGAGTTTTGCGGAAAAGAATAAAGATTTTCAAGGAATTACTCTATGCTTAGTCTGACTGAAATCAAAGGGCATTACCCGGATGCTTTGCAGGTGTTTTCGCGCTTTATTCTGCGCGAGTATCTCCAGCATAAGATACTGGAAAGCATTTTTGACAGTCCTTTTGCGCCGAAGCTTGCCTTCCTCGGGGGCACCTGCCTGAGGATTGTGCACGGAAATATGCGTTTTTCCGAGGACCTGGATTTTGATAATTTCGACCTGAAAGAAGCGGAGTTTGAAGAGATCACGCGAATTGTCAGAAATGACCTTGAGAAAATGGGTTATGAAACCGAATTCAGGAGCATCAGCAGGTGCGCCTTCCATTGTTATATTTGTTTTCCGGGGCTGCTGTATCGCGAGGGACTTAGTGAGCTGCAAGGGGAGAAAATATTAATACGCCTGGATACCGAACCTCAGGCTTATTCATTTGCAGTGGAGAAGCCCATAATCAATAAGTTTGATGTCTTTACCCGAATCAACACCACTCCGCTTTCCCTTTTGCTTTCACAAAAGTGTTATACCATTCTGAATCGAAAGCGCAATAAGGGAAGGGACTTCTTTGATGTGGTGTTTTTATTGGGGAAGGGAGTGTTGCCGGATTATGGATATTTGGAAATCAAAGCGGGAGTTACAACTTCTTCACGGCTTCGGCAAAGGCTTTTGGATAAGTGTATGGAACTGAATATGGAAGAAATGGCCGTGGATGTGCAGCCTTTTCTGTTCAGGGCAGAGGATAGAAAAAAAGTCTTATTGTTTCCGGAATATATCCGGGAGGCACGGCTGGAATAACCCGAATATTTGCTTTCGCTTCACGCTGTTCACTTACTTGCCTTGAGCGCTCGCCCTGAGCGTAAGCCGAAGGGTCGCTTCTCGCTTCTTCTTCTCCCGCAGATCTCGCAGATGGGCGCAGAAGGTGTTCGCCCGCGATTGCATCGCGGGTGCAAGGGCTTGTCGTCTGTGACGACCAAAGCCTTTCAGTTCAGGTGGGAGGGCGAGTCCGCATTCAAAGTGAGGTCGGTCATCTGTGCATTGGCTGTGCCTTATCCAAAATGGCTTTAAACACTAGGACACAAGTAAAATCACAAAGGCCGCAAGGCCGGCGGAACCGGGATCAATTTTCAAGGTTCAATGCTCAATATTCAATGGTAATGTTCATTTAATCAATGCGTTGCATTGAGCCTAAATGGTTTTTTTATTTTTTATCTGATATCTCTTTCCTCCTAATCTTCGTGAACCTCAGTGCCTTCTCAGTGCACCTCAGTGTAAGAAAGGCGATAAAAAACAATTGTTACACAAAGCGCACCGAGGATTCACAGAGAATCTCCTCGCTTTTTCCGCTTTTTTTTGATCTCAGCCTGCGAAAAAAGTTTCGAAAATATTTGGATTTGTTCTTTTTTTTTTTTTTTTTACCAAGTTGTTTGGATAAGAGGGCTGGATGTATTCTGGAAGCATAAGCATTACAAGATGAGTGAAAGGAAATTTGTTGACCAGCCATAATGCGGGATTGTGTATGCATTTAATCCAAATAGCCGGAAAACGGCTGGCAGTTTAAACTTAAATTCACACTTATGAAAAAGAGAATTTTACAACTGATCTTTGCGCTTCCTCTTGTCCTTCTGAGTTGCGAGAAAGGAAGTTTTCCCAGTCAGGAAAACGAGAATCGGGATTCACACCTTGCAGGATTGAACAATCCAACGTCAACCCAACTCAAGAGTGGGCAGGATACAAGTACACAAACCCAAATAATGGATTTTATGACAAAGATGCAGCTCGTGCACGAAGATCCGGATTATGAGGGAAATGAGTTATGGAACTACGGGGCTGATAGTGCAATATGGTATCTCGAGGCATCCTTGAATATGTACTTCCGCTATTATTACAGATACTGTAGTCCGAATGATAGGAAATATAAAAGTTATATTGACTCATTGAAAACAGATATTGCTCCAGGCGATGAAGGCTATCACATTATGGAATTGTATGAGAAGTTTGCATTGGTTTCGGATAGTATCGTTGCTTTATACACAGGTATTGAGGAAGAGGACAAGTTTTTCTTACTTGTTGATATCAGTGAGATAGAGAATGATAGTATCGTCGCCTATTTTGTATGTGCAAGTCCATATGATGTTCCTCAAAGCCTGGACCCATATTTTTGGGGGTTTGACCGGGGGAAATGTGCTGGTGGTGACATTGGTAGAGATGCTGCGGACAACATTGCAGATATTGCTAATGAACCCTACCCACCTTATCCTAGCACAACAAGCTCATGTCATTATTTTGAACAAGTATCTGAAACATATTGGATATCTCCAGCTAGTGCTGACGGTAATCTTTGGGAATATGATTACTCAGGAACATTATTAGTAGATCCTTGTATTGATGGGAGTGAGCAATATGATTATGCCGGCTACCTATCTGATTTGGCAGATGATTTCCATCCAGGAGGATCAGTTTCGCCTATTCATTATTATATAATGGACATTATGGCAATCAAGAATGGGGGACCACCTAATTACATCAACGACTATAGCTTTTATCATAATGGCAAAGTCGTATATGGTATTACGAAATACTGTACTAAGCCACCACCAATTCCTTAATTTCACCAGTTGAGAGATTATTAAACAATTACTCCTGCTATTGTTCACAACACATCATTAGCAGGAGTATAAATGGATAGGGAGTTAAATGACCAGGCTGAAAATAATTGTTCTAGGATTATTAATGGCACATCTAGGAGTGTGTGCGAATAATGATACTATCCTGGAATACCCTGGCGATGAAATTATCATAGATCTAATTGAGTTCCCTTCTTTCTTTCTCTTAAGTGGGTATATAATCGAAAATGATGTTGGATACTCATATTTACTGAAATTAGATAGAAAGACCGGGCATATTTCAAGAATGATATTTGATACAAGTTCCGCTTGTACAAGTATTTGCAGAGAGTCAAATAATATAGTCGTATTCAGACAAAAGTATATACACAGCAGTAGTAGATTGGTTATAGTTTATAGCCTACTTGACACTAATCTGAATATTATCTCGCAAAACGATCTAAGACTACCTGATCATATAGATAACCTATACAATGTAAAGGTATCATATGGGAATGACTCCTCATATTACATTTCAGCTACAACAGAAGATTCAACCTTCTCACCACCAACTCAGGATATACTACTATATCATATATCACGATTAGGTGATTCTTTAAATGCCACAATCTTCACTGGTGAACAAAATAGCCTAAGAACTTGCTACGATCACCTTATACTTGGTAATTCCATTTATCTATTTGTCAGCCGGATATTTCAATATGGCCCACTGGGATCGGTACTAATTGTTGATTCTAACTTCAGCTTAGTTGATACTTTCCATATTCCTAGCGATTTGTATGATTACTATTCTCCAGTATGCATTAATGATTCAGTAATAGTAATGTTGACAAAAATGGCTCTTTCTAATTTTGTACATATTACTCTCATAGACAAAACAGTTAATATCTTAAAAAACAAACAATTTGGAGCGAATAATGTCATCAATTATCCATCGATTTTTAATTCTCTATCACTCAACAAAGAAATGGATGTGTTTTTCTGTTCAACAGTTGGGATCTCGACAGTGAATCCATTTTTGGGGTCTGGACATTCATCCGAGATAATGATCGGCAAGTTAGATAATGGGCTGAACCATAAGTGGGTAAAATATTTAGGTGGTGATAAATACTATGTGGCGTCCACCATAGCTGCTACCCAGGATGGAGGTTGTATTGTTGTTGCTACTTGTAATGATACGATCAACCACAATTTTGATAGGGATATTTACATTATGAAGCTAGACTCGAATGGTTCATATACTTTTATTTCCGAATTTAATATTCACAATCCACCAATAGTTGTAACTCCAAATCCGGCAAAGGATTTTGTGACGATAAAGACAGGAATATCATCTGAAGTAATTTATCAGATCGAGGTCTACAATATGAACGGAAATAAGGTTTTGCGAAAGTCCCTGGACTCGAGGGACGCTTATATTGATGTAAGAGCTCTAAATCCTGGAATGTATATTTTCAGTATATCCTTTAAAAACGGTCGTGTATTGTCAGAACGATTCATCAAAATATAGATTCACAGCAGGAAAGAGGTACACTGTTTCAATAGCTTTGCCTCCGGATATGAAGGACTAATGGCTGTGTCTCGGTCTTGTTGCATTCAATAATTTCCTGCAGATAGGCGCAGAAATAAAACCACAATGGCACAAGGAGAAATCACGAAGGGCACAAAGACGGCCAAGCCGGGATCAATATACGACGATAATGATCAATGATTCAATGCATTGCCTTAAGCCCGGATCATTTTTTATTTTTGATCTTTTATCTGTTATCTCTTTCCCCCAAATCTCCGTGTGAGAAAGGCGATGGAAAAAATGTTACACAAAGCCCACGAAGGATTCACAGAGGATGTTCTCTCACTGCTCACTTGCTCGCCCTGAGCGTAAGCCGAAGGGTCGCTTCTCGCTTTTCGCTTGTCCGCTTTTCTCGCTTTTCCGCTTTCTCCGCTTGTCCGCTTTCCTCGCTTCTGTTTTTTTTTCCAGCTCCAGGAATATTCCTTACTTTTGACTCCAATTTATAAGCGCTGATGCGGATATGATGCAGAAAAGGGCAGACCAGCCAGACTTTGACTCAAGCAGCTTCGTCCTGTTTCTCTACCGTTGGAGGAAAACCATCGCCCTGGTGACACTGCTCAGTGTGGCCGCCTCCATCCTCTTCTCCTCCCCCTGGTTTATCCAACCCAAGTTCAAATCCACCGTGGTGATGTTCCCGGTGTCCAGCAACTCCATCTCCAAAGCATTACTGAGTGAAAACTTTGGTGGAAAGACAGACATCCTGGAATTCGGGGAGGAAGAACAGGCCGAGCAAATGCTGCAAATCCTGAACTCCAATAAGATCCGAGATAACATCATCCGCCAGTACCAACTGATGGAGCATTACGGCATCAAAGCAGATTCACGCTACCGCATCACCCGACTGCACCGCGAATACGACCGCAATATTTCCTTCCGGCGCACCGAATATATGGCCGTGGAAATCTCTGTGCTGGATACGGATCCCCAAATGGCCGCCGATATTGCCAATGAGATCGCCGAGCTGCTCGACAGTACCAAAAATCAATTACAGAAACAACGCGCTACCAAGGCCTACGAAATTGTAAAGCATACCTATTTCGACCTGCGATCCCAGGTGCAGGAAATGGAAGATTCCCTCACCTTCCTCCGGAAGATGGGTGTGCACGACTATGAAAGCCAGTCGGAAATGATCAACCAGCAACTGGCCATCGAAATCGCCCGAGGGAACCAGGCCGGGATCAAAGCCCTGGAAGAAAAACTGGATATGCTGGCACGCTACGGCGGCCCTTACGTCTCGCTGCGCGATGCACTGGAACACGAAAAGAAACAACTCAGCCTGATCAAGTCCAAGTACGAAGAGGCCAAAGTGGATGCGGAACAGGAACTACCCCAGAAGTTTCTGGTCAATACAGCCTATCCCGCGGAAAAGAAATCCTATCCCATCCGCTGGCTGATTGTCAGTGTGAGCACCATCCTGGCCTTCATCCTGACTATTCTCTTCCTCATCCTGCTGGAAAGCCTGGGGGGAGGCAAAGGCAAAAAAAAAAGTACCACGAACAAGCCCCTGAGCTCGCGGGGGCATACGGAGGTGTATCAACGCATCAACGACCCGCCTCAACAGGAAGAACCCAGGGTGACGAATGAAGCGATCAGAGAAAAAGAAATACCGGATAAAGAGAGAGAAAGAGCAAAACGACACACAGAAGAAAACAGCGCACGGCAAAGCACAGTTATGAACCAGTTCTCAGATAATATGAATCTTCTTCAGGTCCTGATCAAATGGCGACGGCACCTGGCGGTGATCACCCTGGTGGCAGCCGTGCTGGCCGTACTGGTTTCCAGTCCGCTGGTCATCCAGCCCCGCTTTAAGTCCAGCGCAATGCTCTACCCCTCCAATATCTGGCCCTATTCCGATGAGAGTGAATCAGAGCAAATGTTGCAGCTGCTTAATTCCACCAGCATACGCGATTCACTCATTGCCGAGTTTGACCTCGCCCGCCATTACGGCATCGATACCGCCGATAAGTATTTCTACTCCACCCTCTACTATATGTATTCCCGCTATGTCAAAGTCAGGAAAACGGAGTTTGATGCGGTGCAGATTGAAGTGATGGATACGGATCCCCTGTTGGCCAATGCGATGGTAGGAAGGATGATTGAACGGTACAACGGGATGGTGAACAGGCTGCACGACAACAAGTTCCAGGAGGTGATGGTGAATTATGAGGGGGTGCTGCAGAAGAAGAAAGCCCACATCGACTCGCTGCGTCAACGCTTATACACCCTCAACGCAGAATACGGCCTCTTGCATTATGAAAGCCAGGCCAGGGAGGTAACCGAGGGTTACCTGGGTACCCTCGACGGTCCGGGTAACCGCCTGAATATGTCAGCCGTGATGGAGATGAAGCAGAACCTGGAGACACACGGTGCCGAGCTGCTGATGCTGCAGGAGATGATCCGCGCGGAAGCCGATGGTTATGCAGAGTTCAAGCTGGACTACGACCAGGCGATGCTGGATGCCAACCGGAATTATACCCACGCTACGGTTATTTCTCCGCCTTATCCAGCGGATAAGAAAGCCTACCCGGTGCGCTGGCTGATTGTGGTGATGACCACCCTGTCCGCCCTGCTGCTTGCCATTCTTATTATTGCAGTGATCGAAAACCGCAGGCTCAGGGAATTGCGCTTCTGATGCTCAAATCCTTCCATACGAATGAATAAGAAGAAACTCGGATGGGTGTATGGCTTAATGGCAATGTTCATTGTCCTGAACACCTATTTCATCTCCCAGGAGAAGTTCTTCTTTATGCTTATCCCCCTGATGCTGTTGGTAGGCCTGTTGTTTCTGTTTTCCCTCGACCGTCTGCTCCTGCTCATCGCCTTCCTCACGCCCTTATCGGTTAACCTGAAAGACAGCGAGTTGGGCGCCGCTATTTCGGTGCCGGCAGAACCTTTGCTGGTGGGGGTAATGATCTTGTTCGTGATCAAGATGTTGCTGGAAGGGGGCATCGATCGCAGGGTGATCCGTCATCCCATCAGCCTGGCGATTCTTTTTTACCTTTTCTGGATCGGCATCACCACCCTTACCAGCACAATGCCCTGGGTGAGCGTGAAATCCCTGGTGGCACGCCTCTGGTTCATTATCCCGATGTTTTACCTGGGCACCCAGCTGTTCCGCGATCATCGGAATATCCGCCGTTTTATATGGCTCTATGCCGCCGGCCTGATCGTGGTGATCCATTATACCGTGATCCGTCACGCCCAATTTGGCTTTAATGAAGATATCGGGCATTTTGTGATGCGCCCCTTTTATAATGATCATACCGCCTACGGGGCAATGCAGGCCTTTTTCCTGCCGATGCTGGCCCATCTGGCATTTTCAAAGCGATACACCCGTTCGATGCGGATTCTGGCAATGATAGCCGGGGCCTATCTTCTGAGTGGGCTTTTCCTCTCCTTCAGCCGTGCCGCCTGGATCAGCGTGGTGGGGGCCCTGGGGGTGTATGTCTTGTTTTCTCTGCGTATTAAGTTTCAATGGATCGCTTTATCCCTGGTCACCGTTGTATTGTTGTTTTACAGTTTCCAGCACCAGATCATAGAGCGACTGGAGCGAAACAAGCAGGATTCGTCCAAAGACCTCGTGGAGCACATCCGCTCTATCACCAATATTTCTTCGGATGCCTCCAATCTCGAGCGCATAAACCGTTGGCAATCCGCTTTGCGGATGTTCCGTGAGAAGCCTGTGTGGGGCTGGGGTCCGGGAACCTATCAGTTCACCTATGCCCCTTTTCAGCACAGCAAGGAGCGGACGATTATCAGTACCAATGTGGGGGATTTGGGGAATGCCCACAGTGAGTATATCGGCCCCTTGTCTGAGACAGGTTTGCCGGGTATGCTCAGTGTGCTGCTGCTGGTGGTATTGATCATTTATTATGGATTGAAGATGGCCCGGCACGGAAGAACGGCCACGGTGCGCAACCTCAGCCTGGCCGCCACCCTGGGGCTGATTTCCTATTTCCTGCACGGATTGCTGAATAACTTTCTGGATACCGACAAAGCGGCGGTGCCTTTCTGGGCTTTTGTGGCCATCATTGTCAGCCTGAATGTATATACCGGTACAGGCAGGGAGGACGAAGAAACTGCAGCTGATAAACAGGATTTGCAGGAGTAATCTCTGCTGTGCGTCGCTTTCACCTTGTGGATTCTAAGGTTTCCAGGGGAAGCTTTTTGGGGAGGATGTTCGACTTACAAATGTGATTTGACAAGCAACTTTGCATATTGGCCCTCCACTTAAAGGTGATGGCAAAATGCGTTGAATCAAATTAATAGACCAGTTATTCTAAAACGTTTAATACCCTGGTTAAATGACATCCTATAGCACACCTGTTTTATTCTTCTTGAGCCTGACGGCTGTTTTTCTTTTTGCCACGTGCCAGAAAAAGGAAAAGCAAGTAGAGAACCGACCACCTACGCTGTCTTTGTCGTTTGACCAGGCTGGGAAGGAATATCTTCAGAGCGACACAGTCCGAATGGTACTTGAGGCCTCAGATCCGGAGGGTGAGCTTGCCGAAGGGGTCTTAACTATCGTCAGGATAGATGGTCCTGGTATCAGGACTGAGTATCTGAATGGATTTCCACAAACGATCTTCTGGGAGACCCACGACGCTGTGGATGGTTTATACCGGATCAATGCATCGGTGGCTGACAACCTGAATGAGTATGCGCAGGTGACTGACACCGTCGAAATCGTCCTGGGTGACGGGCCGTTGAATGCTCCTTGTCCCGATGTTCCGCAGTTAACGTACGAGGGCCAGACTTACAATACCATCAAAATTGGTACACAGTGCTGGATGGCGGAGAATCTTAATGTGGGCACCTTGTCGAACAACACCCAAACCAATAATGGTGTCATCGAGAAATACTGCGTCCAGAGCAACCTTGACAGCTGTCTGGTTTACGGAGGGCTATATACCTGGGCTGAAGCGATGCAGTACACAGGTTCTGAAGGTGGGCAGGGCATCTGTCCACCAGGCTGGCATATTCCTACCGATGCAGATTGGATGGCGCTGGAGGCTGAAGTGGATACAAAGTATGGAGATGATCCCTCAATTTGGATAGCAGAAGGTTGGCGAGGGACAAATGTTGGCGGACGCTTAAAGACCCGGGGTCCAAGATATTGGGAAATGCCTTTCAATACAGGTTCATCTAATCTAAGTGGTTTTTCCCTGAAAGGAGCCGGCTGGGCTGAGAGTTCTTCTGCCACATCTGTAAGGTCGGAGAATCGTCTATGGTCATCATCAGCATCAGATGCAGAGAATGCCTGGATAAGATCATATGTCTTGGCTGAAATGGCCTCCTGGAGATCAACTTCAACGATGGATTTCGCGTATTCAGTAAGGTGTATTAAAGATTAAGTGCGCCCAGACGCACACGAAGCGGTCAGTCGTCAACAGACTGATCCATAAAAGTGAGCTTGCTGTAGACAAGATGGTGGGCTGCAAAAAAAATGAATCGACATGGGAAGAAACGAGCTGTTACAGAAAAACAGAAGTCTCACAGAAAATCATGCTGATACAATGAGTAGCAGACTTGACCCACCGATAGGGGCTATCAGGAGAACCTATCAAACCACTCTGCTGTGCGTAGCGTCCTCGCTACGCACGAATTAGAGCATATGCGCCAGCCAGCTAGCGCGCGGCTTCAGTCGCGTGCGGATGAGGCTACGGCGGATAATAAGGTCGTCTTCAGCCGACCAATTCAAATATTATCGGATTCATTATTTTACTTCGCGCTCGCACTCGAAATCGCACTCGAACTAAGTCCGTCTGCAGGCGTCAGAGATTATTTATAGACAAAAGGGCTGCCCCCTTATGGAAGCAGCCCTGGCAAGTAAAGATCCTCGTGTCTTAGCGTGCTATTTGAAGTTTGCTTGTAGTGCGGGTTTGATTGTCTTCGATGACAACGAAATAGGTTCCGTTCCTCAGACCTTGCAAACCGAGGGTGGTTTGATGAATACCAGCTGGAAGCATACCTGTGAAGTCGCTGGCGACTTCTTTGCCCATCAGATCATACATCCGTATCCTGACTTCGCTTTGGTCAGAAATCTCAAACTGAACATTCACGTCATTGATGGCCGGATTAGGATAAATTTTGGTATCCAGGATTTTGTCGTACTTATTCATCCCCACGGTTATGGGTAAGGGAATGAGATTGCCACCGGAAGACAGGGCAGCGAAGAGTCCGAAGGCCGGTCCGTTATTGTTCACAGCAGGGTTGAGGAAACCGGAAGCCACCAATACCAAGGCCTGATTGTTTAATCCCAGGCCTGCAAGGGGTGCCTGGTAGGCGACGACGGTATTCATCCCTGTACTGTCACGTACTTCGAGGATGTAATTATCGGTGGGTAGCTCGAGATAGCCACGGAATTCATTGTAAGCGAAGTTATCAATAATGGTTCCAGCGCCGACGCCTGTTTCAACTACGTCAACAACAGGGGCATCGGGTGAGCCGTGGAAAGCCAGAACATCGGTATTGCCGGTTTGGGAAGATGTCTCACGTCCCAGGGCATAGACCTCCAGGTTGAAAGGTTTGAAATCGTTGTAGCCCGTGCTCACAACCAAGCCATTGGCCACAATAACATAGGTCTCGCCCTCGGTCAGGGTATAGTTGAACTTTGCCACGGGATTGGTAGTGTCGGTGCTGCTGGGAGCGGCGATGGTGATATCAATGGCTTGACCAGCAGGCACGCTTACGAAAGGGCTGGCCTGACGGAACATAAAGTCATCCAGGATGCGCTCGTTGTTGAGCCAGATATCGACAGAAGCAGCGGCGGCATCCGGGCTATTGTGAATGACCTGTACACGTGCCGTGGTATATTCGGGCAGGGCAACCAGGCTACCACCGGCAGGCAGGGCAGCGAAGAGTCCGAAAGCCGGACCGTTATTGTTCACAGCAGGGTTGAGGAAACCGGAAGCCACCAATACCAAGGCCTGATTGTTTAATCCCAGGCCTGCAAGGGGTGCCTGGTAGGCGACGACGGTATTCATCCCTGTACTGTCACGTACTTCGAGGATGTAATTATCGGTGGGTAGCTCGAGGTAGCCACGGAATTCATTGTAAGCGAAGTTATCAATGATGGTTCCAGCGCCGACGCCCGTTTCAACTACATCAACAACAGGGGCATCGGGTGAGCCGTGGAAAGCAAGAACATCGGTATTGCCGGTTTGAGAAGATGCCTCACGTCCCAGGGCATAGACCTCCAGGTTGAAAGGTTTGAAATCGTTGTAGCCTGTGCTCACAACCAAACCATTGGCTACAATAACATAGGTCTCTCCCTCGGTCAGGGTATAGTTGAATTTTGCCACCGGATTGGTAGTATCGGTGCTGCTGGGAGCGGCGATGGTGATATCAATGGCTTGACCAGCAGGCACGCTTACGAAAGGGCTGGCCTGACGGAACATAAAGTCATCCAGGATGCGCTCGTTGTTGAGCCAGATATCTACTGAAGCAGCGGCGGCATCCGGACTATTGTGAATGACCTGGACACGTGCCGTGGTATATTCGGGCAGGGCGATCAGGTTACCACCGGCAGGCAGGGCAGCGAAGAGTCCGAAGGCTGGTCCGTTGTTGTTCACAGCAGGGTTTAGGAAACCGGAAGCCAGCAATACCAATGCCTGATTGTTTAATCCCAGGCCTGCCAGGGGTGCCTGGTAGGCGACGACGGTATTCATCCCTGTACTGTCACGGATCTCAAGGATATAATCGGCGGTGGGGAGTTCGAGATAGCCACGGAATTCATTGTAAGCGAAGTTATTAATGATGGTGCCAGCGCCGACGCCTGTTTCAACTACGTCAACAACAGGGGCATCGGGTGAGCCGTGAAATGCCAGGACATCGGTATTGCCGGTTTGAGAAGATGCCTCACGTCCCAGGGCATAGACCTCCAGGTTGAAGACAGGTGAGGGAGTGTACCCGGTGGATGTGCTGAGGATGCCGCTGGCAACAGCAATATAAGTTTGATTCTGTGTCAGTACCACTTGTTTTATTGAAAGAGCTTGTGTCCAACTGGTGCTGTTTGGTGGAGCAATGCTAATGTTAAGAAGTACACCGGAAGGCGCATCTATAAAAGGTGTAGCGGTACGAAACTCGAAGTTGCTTAATAGCTTGGTGTTGTTTAGCCATACATCCACAACGGCGGCAGCGATGTCGGGGCTATTGTGAATGATTTGAATCCTGGCCGTAGCGTTGGCTATCATCAAGGGCAGAATCAAGGCGATGGTAACTAGGGTAATTTTTACGGTTTTCATTGGGCTTGAGATTTTAGTTATGCCCAAGTAACAGCCTTAGCAGGTGTAATGTTTACCAATAATCATAAAACATTAAACATAAATATCTATAAATATACTTAAATAACTGATAAATAATGCTATACAAATTGTTATGTTTAAAAAAATTAACATATAATTATACATTATTACTTAATATCTACTCAAATATATCCTCTCCCGCTACCTAGCTAATACTATATTTTTAAGCCCCCGGCCAAGTGCATCTTGTTTTTAATGAAGGAAAAGATGCAGCCTTCACTATGCTGTGCGTATTGTCCTTGCTAAGAACGTCAAAGAGCGTATGCTCCAGCCAACTGAAAGATCGCTCCTGCGCCGTTTCCGTCACTCGCAGGGGAGCAACTTGTCTTCATCCGGTCTATTCAAATATTATCGGTTTCATTATTTTACTTCATACTCGCGCTCGGGCTCGGGCTCGAACTCGAACTCGAACTAGGTACTTCCGCACGCGTCAGAAATTATTTATTACGGAATAATCAGCGCTCTTTTTCGAGGGCTCTGAGCCTTTCGAGGATTTCAGGAAGTTGTCGCATCATTGCCTTTTCCTTCCAGGCGGCACGGGCTTCCTGCACAGGGATGCCGAAATAGACTTTATTCCCTGCAATGCTTTTATCCACCCCCGATTTGGCCAGTACCACCGCACCGGCTCCGATTACAATGTCTTTCTGAATGGCCACCTGCCCCCAGAGGATGACATCGTCTTCAATCACGGTAACCCCGGCAATGGCCACGTGTGAAGCCAGGATGCAGCGTTTTCCCACCACGGTGTCGTGCCCGATCTGGATATGGTTGTCCAGCTTGGTATATTCCCCGATGCAGGTATCCCCGGAAACCCCTTTGTCGATGGTGCAGCAGGCACCGATCTCCACATTGTCCCCGATGATCACCCTGCCACAGGATTCCAGCTTATCAATGCGGTTATTTCTTTTCTTGAAATAGAAGCCATCCGCTCCGATCACGGTACCGGAATGGATGATCACATTGTCGCCGATAATGCTGTGATCATAAATGCTCACATTGGCGTGGATGAGGCAATTTTTTCCGATGGTGACATTGTTGCCGATGAAGGCACCGGGCTGGATGTGGCTCCCTTCCCCGATGACGGCTTTCGGACTGATCAGGGCCGGGGAAGGCTCGAAACTTCGGAAGCGCAGGACCAGGTTCACATATGCTGTGAAAGGATCGTCGTGGAAGATGAGTGCTTTGCCTTCCGGAGCTTCCACTTCTTTGTTGATGATAATGGTTGTAGCTGCCGAACGGAGCACCTTATCGTAGTATTTGGGATGATCTACAAAGGTAATGTCGCCCTTTTCCACACAATGGATCTCATTGATCCCGGTGATCAGGTGCCCGGGATCGCCGATGGCTTTGCCACCCGTCCAGGCCGTGATTTGTTCAAGCCTGACGGCTTCTTTCAGCTTCATAGAAACAGATTATTCTTTGACCCTTTCCCCATACTCATTGGTACGGGTATCTACCCTGATCTTATCTCCCTGGTTCACAAAGAGCGGAACATTGATAATGGCACCGGTTTCCAGGGTGGCCGGCTTCAGGGTATTGGTAGCTGTATCTCCTTTAACGCCCGGTTCTGCATACACGATTTCCAATTCCACATAGGAAGGAAGCTCGCAGTTCAGCGGGCTTTCCGTATCGGTATGGAAGAGAATCTCTACCACCTGGCCCTCTTTCAACAGGTGGGGTGCGTTGATCAGGCCTTCTTCGATCTGGATCTGTTCGTAGGTTTCCTGGTGCATAAAATGATAGCCGGTATCATCCTTATAAAGGAACTGATATGGACGGCGCTCCACACGGGTAATATTGATCTTTGCTCCGGAAGGGAAGGTGTTTTGCAATACCTTTCCGGTAGTGATGCTTTTGAGTTTGGTCCTCACAAAAGCTGCTCCTTTACCCGGTTTAACGTGCTGAAATTCCACCACCACACAGAGGTCGTTGTTGTATTCGATGACCAGACCATTACGGATATCCGCAGTTGTTGCCATAGCTATGATTAAAGGTTATTGTCTGAAACCCGCAAAATTAGCTGAAAAAGCCTAATCTGCCAATCTCTTTGACAAAGCCTGTATAGCCCTGCATTAGTATTTGATGATCCTGACGGCCTTTTGCCCCTGTTCTCGCCTTGCGGTCCATTCAAGGTGAACCAAGTATATTCCGGCGGGAAGATCTTGGAGGTCGAGGAAAACCTCATTGCTGCCTGCCTTCAGACGGATGTTCGTCATTTGTTTGATTTCTTTTCCCTGGATATCCCGGAGGATCAGTTGCAATTGGCTTTCTTCTGCACAGCCCGCCCATAATGTGATCCCGTCCTTGAACGGATTTGGCCAGGTATGGAACGCGATGCCTTCCTGCGCCTGCTTTATACACTCTGGATAATGGATGTATGAAACCCTCTCCTTCTTTCCATCCGTTCCTGCCATTTCCAGGAAGAGGTCTGGAAGTTGGAAATCAAAGGAATTTCTGTCGGAAATATAGCCTGACACATCCAGCCGGAGATAGGCAAAGGCTTGATCCTTTCCTGTTTCCCAACTTTCCAGGCTGAACCAGGCGGCCCGGCAGCCATTTTCGATGCGCCGGCTAACAGCTGTTCCCAGCGGCGTATTGAAAAGGATTTCCTTCAAAACGATACCCTCGGGCAGCGTAGGTAAATGCAAGGAAATCGCGCCGAGATGAAGCGGATCACTGAAGTATAGTGGTAGCAGTACTTGGGTCGAACTCACCAGCAGGATATCCTGCCGGACCATTGGTATAATTTCCTCTTGTTTCAAACCTGGGATATAGCTGCTGTTGACATCTCCGTAGCAGATCGCCTGAAAATCATATACCTGGTCGGTATGGCCGTCTGTCTCCACGCTGTCGAGGTCAAAGAAATAATCCCCGGCAGGGAAGGTGAAGATGCTGTCTACAAAGCGCAAGGCCACCAGAAGGGCATCGCTGGCATTGGTGTGGCCGTCCAGATTCAGATCGGAGGCGATCAAAGGAAGGCCTGAGAGGGTATCTATTTCCACAAAATGCCGCATTATGAGCAGGGCATCTACTGCGTTGCCACCGCCCCAGGGCACAGCCGTAGCGGCCTCTGGATGATATTTTCCCGCGATAACATAGTTTAGATGATAATGTCCGCTGGTATTGGTGGTATCCTTATAGACCAGCGGCCCCGGTGGCAGGGCAAAATCCAGGTAGGTGGAAGGCATCGGACTGGAGACGGCATTGTGGTAGGTCACATCGCCGCTGAGGCTGGCTCCAGGGAGGATGATGTGTACCGTTACACTGGCCTGGGCGCTGCAAGCTTCCGCATTGAACCCAACCACCTCGTAGGTGGTTGTGGTCAGCGGATAAACAGTATGTGTTGAGCCACTGCCCAGTCCCTGGTTCCAGTTGTAGCTCACTCCACCACTGGCACTTAGGATAGCAGGATAACCTGGGATGAGGGTGTCTGGGCTTGCGGATACACTAATCACCGGCAGCGGGTGGACCATAATCGTCACACTCGCCTCCGCCGTGCATCCGTTGGCATCCGTTCCGGTGACAGAATACGTGGTGGTCGTGGCCGGACTGACCGTCTTAGAGGCTCCCGTTCCCAGTCCGTGACTCCACACATAGGAAACCGCTCCTGATGCTGTCAAAATCGTACTTTCCCCTTCACATACCTCACTCTCACTCTCACTCACGCTCACACTGGGCAGCGGGTGTACTGTAATGGTGACACTCGCCTCCGCCGTGCATCCATTGGCATCCGTTCCGGTGACGGAATACGTGGTGGTCGTGGCCGGACTGACCGTCTTAGATGCTCCCGTTCCCAGTCCGTGGCTCCACACATAGGAAACCGCTCCTGATGCTGTCAAAATCGCACTTTCCCCTTCACATACCTCACTCACACTCTCACTCACACTCACACTGGGCAGCGGGTGTACTGTAATGGTGACACTCGCCTCCGCCGTGCATCCGTTGGCATCTGTTCCGGTGATAGAATACGTGTTTGTCGTGGCCGGACTGACCGTCTTAGAGGCTCCCGTTCCCAGTCCGTGGCTCCACACATAGGAAACCGCTCCTGATGCTGTCAAAATCGAACTTTCTCCTTCACAAATCTCCTCCACACTAGCACTCAAACTCAAACTCATCAGAGGGTGGACTGTAATCGTGACACTCGCCTCCGCCGTGCATCCATTGGCATCCGTTCCGGTGACAGAGTAGGTGGTAGTAGCTACAGGACTCACTGTCTTAGAGGCTCCCGTTCCCAGCCCGTGACTCCACACATAGGAAACCGCTCCTGAGGCTGTCAAAATCGCACTTTCCCCTTCACATACCTCACTCTCACTCTCACTCACACTCACACTGGGCAGCGGGTGTACTGTAAT